>Ga0209188_1000280_pt1 | contig 54733 bp, 58 predicted proteins | sample C_130625_EF_Meta_FD_187307 | JGI IMG/M metagenome (GOLD analysis project Ga0209188, IMG submission 187307) | Freshwater microbial communities from Lake Croche, Canada to study carbon cycling - C_130625_EF_MetaG (SPAdes) (version 2) | ecosystem: Environmental > Aquatic > Freshwater > Lake...
CTGACGGAGAGCAATCTCGAGCAGGTGTTTGCGAAGCGTATCGAGGCTCGTCTTGTGCTGACGCCGAGCATCTACGTCACGGGCACGGGCTTCGGTGTGACGTGGCGCGTCGTTCACGCCAAGGTGTTCCCGCCCTCGCGCGTGGGTGCCAAGGCGGCGTTCGCCGACATCAAGGAGCCTGATGAGCCGGTGGCCGACAAGGAGGAGAACCTTGAGCTGCCGGTTACTGAGGAGCAGGAGGTTGAGGTTGAGGTTGAGGTTGAGGAGAAGCCTCGGGCTGTAACGCCCCCTGCAGCGGCGGCTCCGGCTGTTGCTCCTGCAGCTCCGAAGAAGCGGAAGGCTCAGGCGGTGTCGTAAAGCCAAGCCGTGACCAGACAGTAGAGCCACCCTTGGGTGGCGAGTATACAATCATTCGATCATCAATAAACCAAATCTTTTCCTTTTCAGGAAAGGTCAGAGGCTGCGTAGTCCCACATGCAAACGGAGTCAGCGACATATGACCACACTTTTCACATGCATGAACCTCAGGCATCTGTATCAACATCTCTGGTGTGACGATACGGACATTTCCACGCAGACACCGCTCAAGAAAGGCAACGGGTGTTGTCCACCCTTCTGATAGGAATCGTTCATACGAGTGCTCAGGCATCCGTGACCAAAGAGAGTCACTCTCTGTCCATCCATCCTCCTGGAGCAGCGTCGCAAACGGAGTGTCCTTGTGCCACAGAACAGAGACGTCTCCGGGGTTGTCCCGCTTATGCTCCGCCACACCCACGCGGTCCAGGTCTTCGGGGTCGTAGAGCCAGTACACATTTGCATGTTCATAGTTCGGATCCCTCGCGCCCCTGAACACCTCGCGGCCTTCCACGGACCACAGATCGGATACGATGTTCAAGTCGTGTTCTGTGATGTCTGCGCTGACGGGAAAGACCACGGATCGATCAATCGTCGACAACATTACTTACGAGAGCGTTTGGTTTTGCGGCGAGTTTGACGCCGCCGGCGATGCGTTCGGCGTTTACCTCCCGCTATCGTTCCCTGTACCCACGTCAAGACATCATCTCGGTTGTCATTTAGAATTCGGTACATTTTGTTGAAGTCTTCTTGTTTCACAGTTTCTAAGGCTAACTGAGGTTCCTTCACCCCGATCGTTATCGGATCCATAATGTACTTCAGAATAACCATTGACCATGGTACACATGTTTCTGCACTTTTCCCTTTATTGCTCTTTTGAAGGTCCATATCATATCCCTGAAGACCTTTCGCCCCCCCCGATGCGTACTTTATATGTTTTCCTCCCGAGATGGCACTGGCAGCAGGAAGGTATGCTCGGATATAGTTGTGCCCTTTCCCTATCATTGCTTCCCCAACAACTTCGTGCCATTTCCCGACCCTTTCGTTGAACAGCCACCAGAAGGTCGTATCGTACTGTTCGAGAAACCAGATGGTCTTACCTTCAGGTGGTCCGTTCACGAGATAAGGTATGATGTGATGCACTTGCCCTTTTGAGGAAGGCCAGACTAACCGTATAAGTCCAAATGCAGGACCGGGTATTTCGTGCAATTTTTCTTGATACCCGACGTTTGCATCCTGCCATTGATCTTTGAAGTCCGTTGCGAGTTTGCTACCGTCAGTGCTGACGAACTCACATTTGAAGATGTACCGAACGTATAATCGCGAAGAACCGCGTAGTACATTTCCCGCATAGCTTACCAAGTCAAATTTTTCCGATGTGAAGGGGATCCGGTTCCGGGTGAGGAATTTGCGAGGTGGTTCGCGATATCGCTTCACCCCTGTAATTGGCGGAGCCGGTCCGACCACCAATGTTTGGCTATCTGCCGCAAGGGCATCCACCTCTCCTTTAGAAATAGGAGAAACAGCCTCCTCCGGCAGTTCGACGACCGGCTTGTCCCCCTGTGCCTGTGAGTCCATTACTTCTAATCGAAGGTAATCTTAACGGGTACGTCGTGGATACGCACGGACTTGGTGGCCGAACGGCTCAGTTCATGACGCTTCCGACGCTCACCGTCCTTCGGCTGAATCACCTGCGAACAAGACTCCATATCGGCATGGATCTCATCGTAGTGCGTGTCGAGATAGTCTAGGATCTCATCCTGGATGGCCCACTCGAAGAAGTTCAGTTGCCCCACTGTGGTATCCAACCCGCGGAACTGAATTCGCTTCCATCGGCAGAACGGGTCAAACATCTTTTTGTTGTAGGCCTTGAGATGCGACTTGTAGACCAAGTACACAATGATGTGACGGTTTCCCTTAGCCATGAAAGAAACATTGTACTTCTTTGAGTAATTGGTAACAAACCAATCTAGCAGACGTAGGCTCAGACGCGACTTGCCCGTGAGAACCTCCTCGATGCGCCGGAAGTTGTCAGGGTTGGCGTAGAAGCCCTCAAGGCGGCGCAAGACCCACTGTTCTTTACTTTGAATGGTCTCCATACCGATTCTGTGTTCCAGCACTGAAAATGAGTTTTCGAGCCTGACGCATAAAGAAACGCATGGAGTCAGTCATCACAGAATGGCTGGGTGAACCACCGTATACCCGTCCAAAGAAGCGCTTGAAGCCCCTGATCATGCTGATGGTGGTGCTGACTCGCGTTAGCTATACCAAGACCAGGCGCTTCGTCTTCACGGCCCTCGAAGAGGCAATGAAGGGTGAACTTGGACGCATCTGGATGCGTGACCGGTGTGTGCGTCGCACGATCAGGGTCTATGGCGCCAACGATCAGCGGACGACAGGGTGGCACATGAAACGTGGAGAGATGATCACAGGTTCCGAGGTATCGCAGGTGTTTACGGGGGGAGAGACGCGGAGAAGTCTGATCCTTCGCAAACTCGAACCACCGCAGCCGCCGACACCCGGACAGTACCAAGCCCCTCTCATCTGGGGCACAAGGTTCGAGCCCATTGCGAAGGCCATCTATGAAGAGGAGACTGGATGCAAGATTATCGATGTATCGTGCGTCCAACATCCTGTATACACCTTTCTCGGGGCATCGCCGGATGGTATCCTCTTCCCAACCGACCCGGCGGATGTGCGTCGGCGCGGTCGGCTGGTCGAGTTCAAGTGTCCCTTCTCTCGCCCACCGTCTGACGGTGTTCCTAGCGCCTATGTCCACCAGATGCAGATGCAGATGGAGTGTTCAGGCATTGACGAGTGCGAGTATGCAGAGTTCCGGTTCAAGCAGGTCTTCTCGTCTGAGTGGATTCGCTCGACGCTGACCAAAAGTGTCTTCGCAGTGTATCCAGATGACACACTCCACTACAAGGCGCAAGATACGGATCTGAACACGTGGCTGCGGAGTCTTGGCCAGGACGCAGATCCGCAGTTCATCTATTGGATTCTGATGTCCACGAAGAAGGCGTTCGTACCGAAGGATATGGATTGGCTCCCAACTCACCTTCCTGCGCTCAAGGCGACGTGGGATGAAGTACTCGTACACCGCGCGGCAGGAACGAAGCCGGAGCCAGTACCCAAAGCTGTAGTTACACTGGACATTTAATGACCCCGGGGAAGTAGTATCCTTCCGATCCGACGTTTGTGTGTGGGAACCACCGGTCTGGCATGATGATTTTTCGGTGAGGGTTGAGGAAGGCGCCCCACCAGGAGAAGGACGAGTTCGCGCAGATTCCACCTGCGCACTGACTCATAAGAAACAGGGTATCGAGTTCAGGCTCAATGACCAATGTATGCTTGAGCGTGGCCATGAACGGTCGAGACATGGTGTACCCTACATCGTTTGTCACGACAAAGAAGTGAGCACCCGGGAACATCGCGATGGCACGTTCATAGTAGGCGTCCAACTTAAGGTCATGATAGGGGTTGTTGACGTAATCGCCACCGCGGATATGGAGGAAGATCCCTTCCTTGATGCCCTCGTATTTGTCCTGGGTTCCAGTTGGGAATAGGAGTTCACGCACGAAATCGGCGTCCACATACTTCCAGTCCTGAAAGTACCCAGCTAGGCGAACGTCCGGATGCAAAAGAAACGTGATCCGCCAGTCGATGGACTGTTCTTCAATCCGGATAGGAGTACGACCAGTCAATACCATCGGTCGAAATCGCCAGAAGACGGTGTCGAAGTACGAGACCAACGAATGGTGTGACGGATTCGCCAGAGACTGCAGGTAGGGTCTACGGCCTGTTTTAGATGCGATATGCATGAGAGCAGCTAACTGGAAAAGCTGGTTTCCGAGTCCGCCGACCAATTCCATGGTCAGATGTCCGACCATTTTATTACTTTCACATGCAGAGTGAAAATCCCGTAATGACCGTAACGTTTGTTACAGCATTCTTGGATCTACGAGAAGATAGACCCAAGGATCGCGCAACGGACGTGCGCTTCGAACTGTTCAAACAGCTCAATGCAACCGGGATCAGGCTTCACGTATTCATTAGTCCTGAGTTCCGTGACCGACTACCCCCGATACACAATGGAGTTGTTGAGACCATTTCGCTAGAGGAACTTGACCTCTATCCGATCTCCCCCCGAGGACTACCTGAGACTCGGTCAGACGTGCACGACACCCGTAACTTTTTGATCCTTATGAATGCGAAGATTGAGTGTATCCGGAGAGCGATTCGTTCAGGCCATCATTCATCCACGCATTATGCGTGGGCGGACTTTAACTTGTATCACGTACTGCGAGATCCGGCATCTGCAGACGAGTTACGTGCACTTTCAACGGCCTACCTCCCACCCTCGTGCATGTTCTTCCCTGGGTGTTGGCAAAAGGGGGTGTACTGGGACTCTGTGAACTGGAGGTTCTGCGGTGGATTCTTTCTTGGCGATGTCGATTCGCTGAACAGGTTATATGAGTTCTACCTCAACGAGTACCCCAGACTTCCCAAGCTGACCTGGGAAGTCAATGTCTGGGCCCACTTCGAATCACTTGGGTTCCATTTCGATTGGTACCCTGCAGATCACAATCCCTCGATCCTCCACATTCCTCGCAATGTTGTATGTGACCCACCTGGAATCCCTCATGCATGGGCATCCTATGATCAGCGGCTCATCATCGGCGGCCCCATCTATCGCTATGTACTGGAGTGTATCCGACCCCATACCCTGACTGCAATTTTTCCGCAGACGGATGGACTCATTGGGGACGACGAGTATCACCGCATGATGACGTCTCTTGGGCGCGTCGAGACCGTTGTGCGACCTGCGCGAGACTGTGCGAGACTCGAAGCTCTCGCTCATCCTACTACGCGACCACTGGTCTGTCTGTACGCAACACACGGGTTCACTAGCAAATCCATGATTCTGCTTCCATGGGATGACACGACCTTCGCGAACGGACTCTCCTTTCCCCAGCGACCCTGGTCCGAGAAGATCCAAACTGTCATGTGGCGGGGCGGATCGAGTGGGTTTCATCGGCCTTCGGTGCGGATGCGTGTAGTTGAAAAGCTCTTTGATGTCCCGAACACGGACGTCAGGTTTGTCCCGGGTGGGTGGCCAGTCAACGACGACGTGATCCCACCTCAACACTTTGCAGACAAGTCACTGCTTGGGCCCGATGCGCATTCACGATACAAGTACGTGCTCATCATTGATGGAAATACACAAGCCTCCAATGGTCATTGGGGGTTTGCGCTCGGCTCCGTGCCGATACTCATTACGCATCCAGAGAGTCGATGGTGGTTCAAGACTGAGTTGATTCCGATGGTGAACTACGTTCCAATCAACTACGACCTATCGGATCTGGTGGAAAAAATTGAATGGCTGGTGACCCACGACGACGAGGCGCGAATCATTGCAGAGGGAGCCCTGAGGATGTCACAGCGTGTCTTCAGCCCCATGTTTCAGCGAGGGTACATCAACAACCGTATTCAACAAATCCTCCAGCAAGATCGCTAAATCCTGCACGTTGAATTCCGATACGTGTCTTGAATGCGTACCATTCATTTGTCGGCTGCAGAGACTTCCAGTACTGATCGAGCAGATACACCCAGTGCACCTCGGGGTTCTCCTTGAAGAGCCGAGTCCCCTCTTCCCACTTTGCGATCAGTGCATCGTAGAAGCGAGAGTGGACAATGTAGCCACTTGTTGTCTGTGCCCCGTGAACCTTGTCGAAGGTTTCATTGTACGGAGTTGCATCGACCAGATTGTACGACATCATCACAACATCGTAACTCGTCGGGAGGCGTGTGATCAGCTGGTCCCACTCCTCCTTGGATACAATGAACTGGAAGTCGTCCTCGAAGATCATGACGGACTCGTACCCACGCTGACGGGCAAGTTTCAACACTTCGATGTGCGAAAGATTGCATCCGATCGTCGGGGGGATGTACTCAACGGCTGGAAATCTCTCGACGGTCAGATTCATCTTCCCGAACTCCCTCTCCATATCCGCCCTGCGGTCTGTCCGTCGATCCAAATTGATATAGAAGGCATGCATTGATATGTCATGACCAGCATCTGAAAATCCGTCTCCACAAAGGCGATGTTCGCGATGCGAACTTGGCGTTCCATTGGTTGATGGTGTACTGGTTGCCCATGCTGACATTGCAGCGTGAGCAAATTGGAATCAAATTATCAAGTGTCGTCGCACCGCCCTTGGACTCCGGGATGTTGTGGCCACACTGGAAATCGAACACGTTCATGCGGTTCGCACACCACACAATCTTGCACTTTGCATCAAAGACTCGACCCGCTTTCATCATCCAGACCTGTTCACGGAGAGCTTTGGGAATCTTCATTGTTTACATAGACCTCACGGCTGTATATGCGTTTACGCGCCACGGGGTCGCGAGACCCTGGGCAGCCTCGACAAACGACATACGCGGCATATGATTCGTCCGCTGTTCATACGAGGAGTGCTCAACCTCCTGTGTTCGCTGAATCTGGCTACGATCTAAGAGTTCAGGCTGGAACTTCTCCATCCCACCTGAAAGTTGGAAAACAGCGAAAAGAGCGACTAACCCAGCAAACAAAGCGGCGATATGAAGCATTGTTCTACTCGGGTAATAAAAAACGAACTCTTTCCGTTGTAGGTAGAAAGGGCACAATGGAAGACAAGGCTCTTGCAACTCTCCGTATCTTCTACGAGCGTCGTAAGCTGCCCACCGAGACGAAACCCCTTGCGTCTGGTCTGAAGGACGTCAATGCCTACACGATCGGTGACGTACTGATCATCTTCAGCCAGAAGGACAAGATGCTCGAGCGTGACGTGAATACCTACATCGAATATGCGAAGGAGAACGACTACAAGAATGGCATGATCGTTGTGGCCACGTCCAAGCCCTCGGGCAACTTGATGAACCTGATTCGGTCGAAGTTCATCGAGGAGCGTATTCAGTTCTTCCACCTCCGTGAGCTGCAGATGGACATTACCATCCACCGCATGTCCGTTCCACATCGCATTCTGACGCCCGACGAGGCGAAGGATGTACTGGACAAGAACCGCATCCTGAAGCCAGAGGATCAGATGCCCTGGATTGACTCGCAGGATATCCAGGCTCGTGTGATTGGTGCCGTTCCGGGAAACATCATTGAGATCACGCGCCACAGTGATACGGTGGGCAAGAGTGTTTATTACCGCTACTGCGTGGCTGACGTAAATGTTGCCTAGACATAATGTGGATTGAGTTCTTGATTGGAGCCCTTGTTCTCGTCGCGTTGTTCTCGATCGAGCGTGAAGGTGCGAACGACACGCTGTCTGTTCCTCCACAATGCCCAACTGGAATGACGCTAAAACGCAGCAATGAATGGATCCATGACAATGATTTTCGGTTTCGTCAACCGATCTGCATTAAAAACACAGGTGGCGTAGACCCCGACTCGTCTGGAAAATGTCCACCGGGAACAGGCCAATTAACCCAGGGTACCCCCTGTTTTCAGACAGCTGAGACAACGTGCCCATCAGAGAGCTTTTTGAGTCCGTATGGTACCGTCTGTGTTAAATGTGCATCCGGGTGGTCATACGTCGCAACACAAATGGCAGCAGGGACGAATCCATTTCCCGATCCTGCGGTAGACCTACCCTCTACAGGAGCCGACCTGCTCCCGGACTTCCAGCGATGCCCTAGACAGTCTTGGTTTACACCCCAGGAATGGAACTGGGATACACATTCACCGCCTACGCCAGCGGCGGTCGCAGCGGCCAGGGCAGCGGCTATATCGAGTGCGGGTCCACCTCCTCCCGCAGACTCGGCATCGGCCAGGGCAGCCGCAGCCGCATCGACCTCTACACCACCGCCTCCGGATCCAGCACCGCTCCCAACAACCACAGGTTCACCATCTTCTGCTGCCATGACAGACCTTCGGGCCAGGTATAGACATCAAAAAGAAGTCTACGATGGGCTCGTGCAGAACGCAGTCGCAAACAGCGATTTCTCCAATAACGATGCGATTCTGGCTGCCCAACGAGCCATGAGTGAGACCCTGTCTCAGATGGCTGCGCTGTCTGTATCCTCGGGCGCCGACCCGGATGAGCAACACGAACTGATTCGCAGGATTATGGAGATCCAGCGCGACTACAATGGTCTCTTGGTTGGAACCGACAAACTGCAGACTCTTCGCATGATCCATCAAACCGACGACGCGATGAAGGGCACGAACATGAAGTTGATGGGTGCACTCTTTGTCGCTGCATCTCTCGGACTTCTTATCGTCATCATGCGAACGCGTTGAATGCAAAGGCGGCAATAGCAAGTAGCACCAATACGACGATCTGTGTGATCATGGCTCCATAGTCAAGCTGTGGTGGCGGTGTGGATGTAGACGCAACTAGTTTATCCGCCATCTGTGGCCCCTGCTGACGCAGAACCTGCGCCTCCGCGTGCAGCGTGTCGAGATCGGGATTGATGGTCTGGTATTCGTCTATGAATGCTTGAATCTGATATTGGTTGTTCTGAACCTGAACCTGCATCTGATTCTGATAGTCGGCGATAGCTGCCGTTATATTCGTCAGTGCGGCTTGGTCCTCGGGGCGCCCTGATCCTTTCGATATTTTATACACTCTTGCGTATGTATCGAGCAACGCCTGATAATCGCCTGAGACTGCATCAATCGCCGCTCGTCCCTCTGGTGTCGTTGCATCAAATCTTTCCTGTGATCGGATCTTTGATGTCACCACTGCGATCAGCGTAATCAAAAGGGCAGTGAGCCACCCAACCATTATCTTGTAGGAGTAATAAAATGCCGGTTGCGCAATCCTTCTTTGAGCCTGGTCGCGATGCAACCACTCGTCACATGCGTGGCGTGGATGCGTCCGAATACACTCGCTTTGTCCGTATGGCGGCCACGGTTGCGCCGTACATCAACAATACGAAGACATTCGGCAAACCGTATGCTCGACTTGGACAGAGTCAGGAGTCTACGTTGGATGCTACTGTTGTTAGTACGATCTTTTCTGGTCTGCGACCGTTTGTTGCGAATAAGTAATGACCCCGTATAGTGAAGCTCTCGCTGAACTTCAACCGCTTCGGCCACCCACGCAGCCGTATGCAGACATTGAATCTGCCAGACTTGACATCAAGAAGCTCGAAGCCGTCAACATGCGCCCTATTCAGATCTGTCTGTTCTTCATCGTCCTCGCACTCCTGGAGTACCTGTTCCTGCCACCGAGCGTTGTTCACGGCGTGGCCTTCATGACGTTATGTGTGGGACTCTCATTAGCAATCTATCTCTCCAATAGATAATGGGTAATCTGCAGCCGAAATGTCCGGCAGAGACAGTGTACGGCTCTTCTCTGGGGTCGTGTGTGATGGCGTGTCCCACTGGATATGAGCTTCAGATGCTAGAGGGAGCTCAGCGCTGTGTAAACAAAATCGACCCGAGCGCAACGGTTCACCTGGTCGCACAGGGAGCCGTGTTGCGAAGAGATGATCAGCCTTCGATATTTTCAATCGCAGACCTACAAACATCAAACCCAGACGCGTATGCTCGATATTCTGCCGAGAAGACTCGATTCCAAGAAGAACTAGAAGCGGCGAATTTACGGGTGAGTCGTCAAGCACAAGTCGACGCAGCGGCGCGAGACGTCTTAGCCACAGGTGGAACGGATGAAACAAAGAATGCTGCGTACCGTGCACTTGCACACGACCCCGACGCGATGAACGTGCTTTACGAGAATCAGATTCGAAAGGACGTTGACAAGTTCATCAATGAGTACCACTTCCTCAATACTCAGACTCTGCAGCAGCAGCAGACGCTGGATATCGTGAACAGTGTCAAGGATAACATTGGAACGGTCAAGGATGACATGGCCTACTCGGTGTCGACCTTCCAGGATCAGATCAAAGCCATTCAGAACCAGGTCAATATCAATCGCAAGACCCAAGTAGAAGCGGCAGACTATGGTAGCTGGATTGGCATTGTGCTGAACGTACTCATTGTACTGGTTCTGTTGTTCTTGATCTTCTCGATTGGTCGCAGGGCAATGAGTGGCTCAAAGTCGACCACCTCGGGAACGGGCGCACCGGCTCCTAGTTTACCAGCGGATTCATCTGAATTCTTCAACGCCTTTGCGCGTCATTTGGGGGCGTCAAAGCCCCCCGCATAAATGCAATGGAGATCACCGACCCTCGACCTGTAACTGATTTCCAACAAACGACCTTCTGTGGTCATCCACGTGCACACGTGCGGAAAGTGTTGATTCAAACCATCCAGTTAGGTCATGCGGATTACGCGTGTTACTGGACACTTGAGTTTCTCTGCTCCGGTCTTGTGCATAGTTTATGGGGCGCCTTCTTTGAGGCCGCTGCCCTTCATATCAATCGCGCCCAGCCCAACGTGTTCCTCTACTTGGCCAAGTCCTATGAGACGTATGCACCCATCGAAGCTGGGTACGATATCCAGAACATGACAAAGATTCGCAATCACCCCGATATACGGAAACTGGTGTGCGAGGTCGCAGCCACGTTGGCGCTATGTCGGAAACATAAACTCCAGTCTCTGCCCACAATCAAGCCCGGACACGACTTCGACCCCGTTACGATTCATGAGAGCTTGAAGTCTCCTTCGAAGCTGTATGGATCCCAGGTTCTACGTGCTACTGACCCCATGCCTGCTGCCGTCCCTGTCAATGAGTTCTGTTACTGTATCCGCTCAGATGTGAGGGACCTGACTCGGGCCTTGTACTGGATGTCGTGGACGTTTGCGTTTTGCCGCGAACACAAGAAGCAGACCAAGACTAACCTGCTCTTTGCTCCACGCGGAGACGAGTACGTTTCGGGTAGCGACAGCACCCATCCAGTGTGGATCTTCTGGGACGCGATTCGTAAGAACAGCCCCCCGGCAACGCGTGAATACACGGATGTGCTCTACCGTATTCACTCGCTCCGATGGACACCCGCCGACAAGGGTAAACGCGCGTTGCTGATCGCCGCTGTCACCCTGCTATGCGAGGGGGCACTGGATACAACTCCGTGTGCACCTACACTTCAGGTCTCAAATGTCCTGAATGGAATGCCGGGGTGGATTGACGCGATTGTCAAGATGCAGCGGAGTTTCGCGTAAAACGGAACCGTGCGGAGTCACAAGAAAGGTCTCACTCCAAAATGTTTCGTCCCTGTTTCTCCGCTACCCAGGTGGCGGGAGCCATTAGCCGCCACACCTACCAGCCTGTTCATCAAGTCATGTACGAGGTCTTCAAGAAGGACACCCGGGCTGCCGAGATCATAACCGCCATCGAGAAGGCACACAATCGCCGACCGGCCAAGAACTTCAAGGGGGCATTTCTGAAGGAGAAGGAGATTCAACGGAGTGTATTTGCGGCTCTGGATGATTGTAAGGTTGCAGACATTGCAGCGTCAAAGGAGTTCGCTGCAGGTGAGGCACTGGTGACGGCAGAGAAGCGCAGCCACGAACTCGATCTCAAGAAGGCGGCGGGTATTGAGGTTTCAGACGAGGAGAAGGCTGCGGCGTCCGCTGCGGTCGTCGAAGCGGCTGCAGCCCAGCGCCAAGCGTCTGCTGATGTGGCAGCTGCCCCGTCGGTGGAGGCGAGTTTGAATGCAGTCGAGGCTGCGTGTAAGAAGGTGGTTGACCGTACGCCGAACATGAAGCCCGAGATGGCGGCTCAGCTCCTGGCCGACGCCCGGGGCGAGGTTGCGAAGAAGCGCGGTCTCCAGAACGAGGACAAGATTCTCAATACCTACGAGGTAGACAAGAAGGTGACAGTCACGGAGCGCAACACCAAGATGCTTCGCATGGACAAGGAGGAGTTTGTTCTGGTCGGTCGCACGGATGGGTTTGTCGCCGAGTTGAACCGTATCGTGGACTCGAAGGATCGCACCACATACTGGAAGACAGTGCCGGTGTACGATGAGATTCAGCTGCGTGTGTACATGCATATGATGGATGCGAAGGACTCGGAGCTGGTCGAGAAGTTCCCGAACGGTACCAAGCGGAATACAGTGTTCGAGAACGATCCTGAGGTGTGGGCGGACATCGAGGCTCAGTTGCGGCTGACGACACGGAGGATGTGCGACATCCTTGCCGACGCCTCTAGCTTAGAGGATCTCGTCTTTAAGAATACAGTAGAGAATGCAGCTTAACGTAACCACAGACCCACCCGACTGGACGAAGGATCCCGGAGTATCCTACGAGACGAAGTTTCTCTACACTGGATTTGGACGCATCGATGTCCATGCGAAGGTCTATCAGACCTTCCAAGATTTTTCCATGTTCGAACGCCCATTCAAGGGTGGCGTGATCTCACGTGTCTACAGCACGGAGTTGGCAACTGTCACAGAGTACTCAAAGTCTCCTCGACGCTGGATGGAAGAGACCCCCGGGTGCACGATGTACTTTGCGGAGATTTCACGCTAAGAAAAGACAGCCGCAAAACAAATGGAAGCCTATGATGTACTGGTGATCGCCATGTCTTCACTTATCATGTTGATCCTCATTCACGTAGGGGTGTTTGGTGTGATTCGTTGGATGTATCCTTCGACACCCCAGTCACAGGTTCGTTTCGCCGAGCCGATCGCTGAAGCTCGGGTGTCGCCGCCCCAACAGTCTTTCACGGAGCCGCCGCAGATGAAACAGGAAGTGAATGTACCCACGTATGCGCCGCCAGTACCCGTGGAAGCCCCTCGTGAGGAAGGGGGAGCCAACACCGGAAAGGCACCGAGTGCCGCAGCTGAACGGCCTTCCTGGCTGGTTGCTGTTGACCCAAAGACCCTCGACTCATGAGTTTGTTGCACTGAGTATTGATGAGAAGGGGGGAAACCAAGAAGAGCTGAGCCTGGTCATGGACGAGCGTATCTGCTGCGACAGTATCTTTCGAACAACCAGACTTTCCAAGGACGTCTTTGTTGTGAACGATATCTGGGTGATGAATGGAACCGTTGTACACTCACTTGCCAACTGGACACAGCGCCAAGAGTGGTTGGCTGAGATTCTGCGTATGTTTCATCAGCCGGATCTAACGGCTCTCTTCACAGTCGCGGACGCACCCATGGGGACGCTCGTTCGCGGATATGAGTATTACGACGACCTTCCTGGCAGCATTGGAGTCTTTTCGCGTGAAGATGTAAATGGGTGAACAATGTGGAACTCAAGGCGGCCGTCGCCGCCGCCATCGCACAAAGAAGAACCGTCGTTCTCGTCACCGGTCGCGCCGCGGAGGTGCCGCACTCGCCGACTTTCGTGCCGTAGAAACGTATCCTGGAGGACACCTAGATATCCGTGGAGGCACAGGTATTTCGGGCTCGAGTGCGAACCAGAACGCCAGTAACTACAACCAGGACACAGCCGGTACATATGCATCGTATGGCGGACGTCGTCGCACCCGTCGCCACCGTCACCGCCGGTCGCGTCACCGGATGCGCGGAGGCGATGCGTTCAGCCCCATGGGCGGGGATGGTAAGGGTGGCGTGACTGCGACGTGGGACGGGGAGAATGTTGGAGGTGTTGCCTTGTCTGGGCGCGTGTATAATGCAGGTACAAACCGCTAAACCTTTCCACGGACTACAGCGTCGGCCCACACATAGGGCATGTACTTCGGACTGTTGGTCGAGATGAATGGTCCACGTACCTGTGCCATGCGTAGGCGCATCCGCTGCATAAGAAAACTCAATTCAGTAAACTCAGCCCACTCGCCCCATGCACGGTAGGCCGACATTGCAGTCGACATCAGCATGAACACATCACCCGAAGTGAAAAACATGAACAGCGCGATCAACGGCATGAGAATCATGTCATTGATTCGTTGTATTTTCTTGGTGAACTCGCCGGGGAGACAGATATCCCGCAGAACAATGTAACGGTCAGCTGATTTAAACGGCTGTTCCATCTACCTCGATCCTTACTCCATGGTTAGGAAACACAACATACTCCTTGGACGCCGGGTCAATGTAGCAGATGTCCATGTCATCGTGACTGTTCAGGAGCATTAGGAGTAGGTCGAGACGGATCTCGTTGCCTGGCATGATGTAACGGTCGACTGCGGCGGTAATGTCAACCTCCGTCGAGAGGTCGCCGATCCAATGCCACGGCTTCGCGACGGGGTCGAAGGCGTTGCCAATGTATGGCGTGATCTCCTCAAGCTCGTACACGAGTCGGCGGCGGATCTGGTCGCCCTTGCGCCACTCCTCGACGTAGATACAATCCTCAGGAACATGGGTCATGGGCTCGTCGTAGTCACTGTACTCACCAATGAGGTACTTGCGGTAGATGTAGCCGCGGTCCGTGCGCTGGGCCGCCAGGTAGCGAGAGAGAGCAGTGAATGAGCGGAGGAGGCACATTTTGTCTTGAATGAGCAGAGTTCCGAGTCTCCGGCATCGGATCCGTTTTTAGACCGCGCCTGGGAAATTGAGCTGGATCGACTTGCGACCCATCTGCGTCAGCTGGACACCGCCGTTCTCATCCGCTGCATCTCGAGCCCACTTAGGGTCATACTCTCGCCCCCACTTGTTGCCCATCGCACCTTCTGTCCATGACTGTGTGGCCGGAGTAATGCCTGGCTCCGGAGGACCACCTGCCTCGGGGGGATTGTGCTGGGCGATACCGTTCGATTCACCGCTGCTCGTGAACTTCTCCTTGGACTCACCCTGTTGCAGCTGGATAAGAATGATCTCATCAAAGTTGCTGCCCATCGAGATCGCCGTCGCCAGAGCCGTGATGACGAACGGTGTCGCAATGATAAACCACGACACTGGCGTCAGACCAATGCCGCAGAAGGTGTCGAGCACCTTGACAACCGCGAGGCCGAGCACCAACTTGATGGTAAATGTCACCAACATTCCCATGGACAAGTCAAGTCCGAGCTGAATCACTAAGAAGATAAGATACAGAAGCGCAGGGGGGCACAGCGATTCGATGAAACGCATATTCACGTACTTATTGTAAGTGGTATAAAAAATGACGGATGTCGATATGATCCAATCCCTTGCGGCATGTACAGCGGAACAGGCTCAGGTCGCGCTTCGCGACTACAAGACGGTAGACGCGGCTGTGGATGCGCTTTTGGCCAAGCCGGTCGTATCAGGACAGAAGTACATTCCGAACATCCAAAGGACATCCTACAATGATCCCGAGCAGGAGGCGCGATGTGCAAAAGGGCGCGAACTGATGGATAAGCTCACCGCTGTATCCTCAGCCGCCCAGAAGAAAATCCAATCCGGGCAAGAGCTGGTGGGGGGCGCAGTGAACCAGGATTCGGCGGCTCCTGACGCGCCGCAGGAGCTGTCTGTACCGACTGCTGAATGACCTGCACCGGATGTTCGCGCTGAAACGTCTCCATCATTCCCGCAATACGGTTGGCTTCGGAAAAGATGTCCATTGCTCGAACGTGCGCCTTGACGTCCTCTCGCTTCGCATCATAGGCCGCCTGATCGTCGAGAGCTGTGATCGCATCCACCCACTGTTCGGGGACTTCGCGGTCGCACCCGATTCCAGCCGGAAGAATCCACTCTTCCACGCCTTCGGTTGTTCCCACGATACCAACGTTCTTGGTCGCAGGTTTGGAGTAGATAACTGGGATTCCATTGTACATGGCCTCCACGGCAATACGACCGAAGCTCTCATAGTTAGACGGAAAGAGGAGGATGCGGGTCCTCTTCAAGATATTGCGCACGTCGTCATCGAAGGGAATCCATTCAATGTTCTGGGGGGCCGCAGGGAGCCATAGCTCTCCATAGTAAGGACGAACGCCGAGGAACTTGCGGTCAGGCATACGCTTGGCCAATTCAATGAATTGATGGACGCCCTTGTTCACGTTTGCATTGACCAACGTAATCATATCCCCATTGGGCGATTCATCCATTCTGATCTTGGCCTCGTTCATCAGTGGACGCACAAAGTCAGTGCGAACAATGGACGGAGGAAACGGGTTCACCTCTTTGCGGAAATGTGATTCCATCGTGTGGTTGATGAAGAGGAACATCTCCACCCAGTTACTCGACGAGAACATCGTCAGTACCTTGTATTGGCCGTCGAAGTGGGCAGTGACTGCGATGGGACGGTTGTACCCCCGTGCATTCAACTTCCGAACATAGGGGAGACAAGGTGCATGGGGGCAGATCCACAATTCGCTGGTATCGAGCATTGAACCGGCGGCAGAATAATGCATGAAACGGAACCCTCTCCAGACTCCACCCGTGTACCCCTCCTTCGGCTTCTCAATCGTCAGAAACATGGTCGAATGACCGCGCTTCTGAAGTTCTATGGCTAAATCGACGTCATGTAAGAATGCACCACACAGGTCGGGCATTCGGTTCGCAAAGAACAGAACCCGCATTATGTAGATTCCCCGACTCGCGTTTTCTTAATTAAGCGTGTAGAGTCACCGCCCCATGTCCAGGACTGAACCCAGTTGTTTGGATTGTTGAGTTCCGACTGCTTGATGGGGATGAGCGGCTGGTAGTAGTTGGGAATGGTCTTGTCCATGATTGTCGACGCCTCCTTCTTCGTACGCTGGAGCTGGGCGTGGATCAGGCTCGACTCATCGTTGACTGTTCCAGCCTCGCGGCCGCGGCCCAGGTTCGGCGTAGTGGGGAACGGGCGAATCCAGAGCTGCTTGGGGCCCTTGACGCGAAGACCGTCGATATCTCCCCAGCGCAGATTCGTGTTTGTATCCACCTCACACCCAGCTCCAAGCAGACCGTACCCACCACGAGCGATCATACCCGGCTGATCCGCCATCGCATTCGCGGGGCTCAGTGCCCCCGTGCAATCACCGCCACCAAACAACGACGTCTGACGACCAACTGCGGCATCATTTGCAAAGGTATGTTCAGCTACATGGGACTGGTCCATGTTGCCTCGCGTATTTGCGAAAAACCAATCGACGGTATTTGTTGACATCGCGTACCGACCTCTTATCATCAAACCCAGAAAGTTTCATAGAAAACGGACAGTGAAGAGTAAAGCCCAGTCCACTGCAATGCAGCCTTCTGATTGGCACGAACATGATGTGCGCGGTCAGTATGTGGTCGACGTATTTGGGCGTCTGCGCGACAAGTCTGTCGCATGTGTCCGCGTCAAGGGATTCAAGCCCTACTTCTACGTGTCGGGTGCAGACCCGGGGAAAGCCGAGAAAGTCCAGCGCTACGATGCGATGGCTGGATTCGACTCATTGAAGACCATCGGTGTCTGGAAGGTCTCCTGTGCGTCGCTGAACGACTACCACTCCAAGGTTCGCGAGATGAATGCGGAAAAGAGGACGCTCTACGAGTCCAACCTCCCCCCGTTCCTCCGTCTTCTCCACGAGCGTCACCTGGGACCCGGGTCTCCGATCCAATTTGTCGGCGAGGAGGTTGACGTGCCAACGGATCCCGATACCGAAGAGCCACTGTTCACAGTGAATGTGTTCTACGAGTGTGACTGGACGACCCTCAAGCCGACGACAGGCGACATCCCCCTCAAGGTGGCTTGTTACGATCTCGAGATGTGCCCAGCACAGGGCAACAACTTCCCATTAGCAGCAAAGGATCCGATCGTTCAGATCGGTGTCTCGTATCGCTGGTCCAATGATCTGATGACACCCACCTCCAAGAAGGTATTCGTTCTCGGAACTGTCGATCCATCCGATGACCCAACGACGGAGTTTGTTCCATGTGCAAACGAGATTGACATGATCATGAAGTTCGCGTCTAACATGCGACGCGAGAACCCGGACATTGTATGCGGTTACAACACCTTTGGTTTCGATGACCAGTATATTGAGGATCGGTGTCACGTTCTGCGGATCACTGAGGATGTCAACTTCTCACGAGGTCCAATGGCGAAAACAAAGAGGGGTGACAACTGGAATATCAAGTTCGCAGACACGAAGCGCTTCGAACTCGCATCTGGGAAGTATGATCTTCGCATCTTGTGTATGCGCGGCAGGTTGTCGATTGACCTGCTGCTGAACATGCGTCGCGAACACTCGCTGGACTCCTTCAAGCTGGACAATGTAGCATCCGTGTTCCTCCGCGATAAGGTGCTCGAGTATACAAGCAATGTGGTCACGACTAAGAGCACTCGGGGCTTATGCGTGGGTAACTATACCCGCTTTGACCTTGTGGGAAATACTACGGATCCGTACCGAGATGGCGAGAAGTTCAAAGTCACCGCCGTCAACGGAAACACCTTCACCATCGAGGCTCCCGCCGACCTCTTCACTGACCTGACCGCGGCTCGACGCAAGTTGCTTGAGTGGACCTTCTCAAAGGATGACGTGGAGCCACACGAGCTGTTCCGACTTCATCGTGAGGGTGGAGCCGAGGGCCGCGCCAGGATCGCACGGTACTGCATTCAGGATTGTGACCTGGTTCTGACGCTCATGGCGAAGCTGGACACAATTGTCAATGCACGAGGTATGGCGGACGTGTGCAAGGTTCCAATGCAGTTTGTGCTCATGCGTGGCCAGGGAATCAAGATCTTCTCCGCTGTGGTCTACTACGCAGCTCAGCGTAACCAGATTATCCAAGTGCAACATGCCATCGGAGACGACGAAGCTGGGTACGAGGGTGCAGTTGTGATCAGCCCGAAGATCGGAATGTACCTGGATCAGCCTATCTCGGTTCTGGACTTCAACTCCCTGTACCCGACCAATATGATCGCCTACAACATCTCACCGGATACACTGGTGAGTCTCCAGGAGCTTGATGAGAACGACAAGGTAATCCAGCGCATGGGAAAGAGCTTCCCGGAGATGCAGCAGTTGAAGGCCGCGGGGTACGTGTTGGATGAGGTGGAATACGACACCAAGGATGAGAAGGGAATGGTGATTGGAAAGACAGTGTGCACCTACGTGCAGCCCAAGGCAGATCAGCCCATGTTGACAGGCGTCCTGCCCAAGACGCTGGAGATCCTATTGGCAAAACGAAAGGAGTACAAACAAATGATGGAAGATCCTAAATACGATGATGCTTCTCGCTCTGTCTATAATGGTCTTCAGCTTGCTTACAAGGTCGTCGCCAACAGCGTGTATGGGCAGACTGGTAGTCGTACGTCTCCCATCCGAAAGATGTGCGTTGCCGCCTGTACCACCGCCGCAGGACGAAAGGCTCTGTTCCTCGCAAAACACATCGTGGAGTCCGAATTCGGAGCTGAGGTCATCTACGGGGACACAGACTCCATCTTCATCAAGTTCCCTACCAAAGACCTCGCAGCTTCCATCAATCTGGGTATCAAGGCAGGAAAGCGAATCACGGAGCAGTGTCGCCGCCCGTACAAGATCGCGTACGAGAAGACACTCTTCCCGTTCATTCTCTTCTGTCGAAAGCGCTACGTCGGCATGAAATACGAAGAGGATCCGAACCCGAAGACGGCCAAGCGCATGATGATGGGGATCGCACTGAAGCGGCGAGACAGTGCACCGATCTCCAAGGATGTGTACGGCGGAGCACTGGACATCCTGATGGGAGGAGGGACTGTGACACAGGCTCGTGAGTTTGTCAACAAGATGCTGCGAGACATGATCGACAACAAGATTCCGTTGGAGAAGTACATCATGACCAAGGCGCTGAGCGATAACTACAAGGTGGAGATGCCGCATCGGATGTTGGCTGACCGCATGGAGGCTCGGGATCCGGGTACGGCGCCCAAGGTAGGTGACCGTGTTCGCTACGTGTTTGTCCAAGAGCGATCGAAGAATGCCAAGCAGGGAGATCGCATTGAGCATGTGGATTATGTCCGTGCACATGGATTGGTTCCGGATGTTACGTTCTATATCACGAACCAGGTGCAGAGCCCACTTCTCCAGCTGTTCGCTCTCTGTGTAGAGCAATTGAGTGGATACCACGAGCCATCTCCATCCTATGCAAATATGTACATGAGGCTTCGCGAACAGATCTACGCCAAGCAGCCAGAGCTGACGGATGTTGAGTTGGACGAGGAGGCGACACGTGCTGTCCTCAAGCTCAAGGAGAAGCAGGTGGATGCACTCATGTTCTTGAAGAGCGTTGCCTTCACTCGTCAACCGACAATTCATGGATTCTTCAAGAAAACGGAAACCACAAAGTAAACAAGATGGGATGGCAGCCGAGATGACGCCCCGCCCCGAGATCGAAATCACCGACGAGAAGGAACTCCCCTACATTGTCGAGCAACGCAAGTTGTTCCTCGAATCCATCATGATGGAAACATCGCTTGTCTTCGACGCCGTCTTCGAGGCCTGGCGCCAAGTTCATTATCTGCGAATGGGTACGCGCGACGAGTATGTCAACCACAGCGAATTCATGAAGGCTCTCGAAGACCCTGATCCCTACGAGTCATCCTACGTCTTCTTCTGCCTGGGTAAAGCGGCTTTCGAGAACCAGGCACAGTAACTCCAATGTCCAACCTTTCTCACGGAGTCATCGCAGTCATCCGAGACCTCATCGAGTCAGAGACAACCTTTTTTCGTACGGCTGTCGCACTTGCTGAGCCGCAGCGCTCTCGTATCCTCGCCAATCATTCGCGCATGACACATGATATTCTGGTCATCATGCGTTCCATGGTTGCGCCACCGCAACCTGCCCAGCGATTCGTCGTCAACATCCCATTCGATGTCAATGCACAAGAGTTTGATCCGGTTCACGTCACCCCGTCGGCTGCCCAGCTGCTGGAGGCCTGTGAGCACGACGTGAACATCGAGGATGGAATCTGCGCAGTGTGCCAGGATACACTGACGTCCGGCACCCGTCTTCGCAACTGCCTTCATTCGTTCCACCGCAATTGCATCACGAACTGGTTTGGGATGAGCGTCCGCTGTCCTGTCTGTCGCGATGACGTGCGAGTGCGCCGAGCACCGGGTCTGAATGAACCCAATGCTTCTGTCGGATAATCTCATTCACCTCAGGGCTGAACTTGGTGAGTGGCGCAGGAGGGGGCAGGATGTCAGATTGTCCATATTGTATCTGCTGTAGCATACGCCGCACATCGTGATTGCACTGTCTCGCCAACTCGTGGACATCGTACTGTGGAAACAACGAAACCAAATCCGAAGGTTTAGGAGGGTAGCAACGGATCACTTCAATTTTTTCCGAACCCTTGAATGTCCTCGGAACCTCATTGCATGTCATCAGGATTGGCAATGTGCGTTCCGCTGACGCCATCCACTCCACTAACTTCCGCTGGGCATGAGAGTCTGAGCCGTCGATCTCATCCAACAATAAACAGGATGTCTTGGTGTCTCCACGGAGGAGCGAAGTGATGCTTCGACTGTTGCGGTAACTGGCTACGAGCCTTGCAACGTCTTCGTGGCTGCGCATGGTTTGCGTGGCATTGATTTCCAGTGGCTCCATCCCGCAGCTCCGGATCGATGCCAGGGCCATTGTAGTCTTACCGATTCCAGGCGGCCCGTGAAGCATGATGACATTGGAATAAGGCTTCGTCTTCAGGTATCGCGTCAATCGACTTTTTACTTCCGTGTGTCCAACCACCTGCTCGAGCACGAGGGGGCGTTGGGTTTCACTCAACATGTCTGAGTTTCAACCATGATGAGAAAATGCTTGTGGAATACAATGGATGTTCCGCAGCATATTCTTCGAAGTCTGTTCAGAGACACATCCTTCCCCCTGATCCAGCATCACACAGACTCGTACAATGCCGCACTTGAGATGAGTATCCCCAACTTTATTCGGGCGTCGAACCCCCATGAGCTCGAGCTGCCGGAAGGGAGGTACATTCGTGTTTTCATCGGCGGACGCGATGCATCCAAGTTGAAGTGGACGTCACCTGTTGACGAGATCGGAAATGCCGTGCTGCCCCATGCATGTCGTCTGGACGACCAGACGTATGCCGTGAGTCTGACCGCAGACCTCGAGATTGAGTATGTCATGCCGGGCACTGCGAATGTAATTCGCGAGTTCAAGGATGTTCTGATTGGAAAGATCCCGTTGATGTTGCGCAGTCGCATGTGCTACCTCACGGGCATGGACGGGTACGAGGTGGGCGAGTGCAAATTTGAATTAGGCGGCTACTTTGTGATTGACGGTGCCGAGAAGGTTCTCTTGACACAGGAGAAGCTTGGCAACAACATGATCTATTCGGGTCAGCGAAAACAGGCACCGGCCAAGGATCAGATCTCTCGAGCCAGTGAAAAGGCGAACCCGTTTGATTTCGCCGGTGGTCCTGCGGTTGAGACCCCTACGGAGTTTTACACAGGAATCCGTTCGATGTCTGAGGATGCGAGTCGTGGACCCTACTCGCACTTCCTGGTGATCCCCGACCGCAACATCTACGAAGAGAATCCGAAGCTTGGCGGTGGGCCTCCGAACTTTGGCCAACACAATCGTGTGGCATCCATCACGTTGCCTGGGTTTGCGCAGCCTGTTCCGCTTATCAGTGTATTTCGTGCATTGGGATGTGCATCTGACAAGGATATCTACGAGACTGTTCTGTTCGACGTTGTCGAGTCGCAGCGCGTCCTCTACGATGATCTACTGACCACATTGGTTCTGAGTCATGAGAAGTTCCTCAGTCGCCAGGCATCAACCGACATGAATATACTCAAGATGCAGACCCACACACGCAGCCGCGCAGAGGTTGTGCGTATTCTGCATGAGATGATGTTCCCTCACGTGGAAGGAAGCGAGGACACCGGCGGTCTGTTCCGTCGTAAGGCCTACCAGTTGGGTCTCATGCTCCGGGGTGCTATGGACGTCATCCTTGGACGGAAGCCACCGTCTGACCGTGACCACTTCCAGTACAAGCGCTTGGAGACGTCAGGTGACCTGTGCTTTGGCGAGTTCCGTCGTATCTTTCGCGATCTGTCCAAGAACATGCTGCTCGAGCTGGACAAGAAGGTGAACCAGTTCGAACGTGCAAACTATGCAGGTGCGAATCTTGTCAACGTGTTTCAGCCGGAGACGCTGGGGTTCTTTTGGAAGCCGTACCGTATGCTCAATGAGTTCCTGAAATCCTTCAAGGGTGCATGGGGTGGACGCGATGGTATTGCGCAGGAGCTGAGTCGTATGTCCTATGTCGGTGTGGCCTCTCACCTTCGTCGCACGAATCTCGCCATGGACCGCACCTCCAACAAGCCTGAGCCACGTCGCTACCATGGTTCGCAGTTTGGTCTGATGTGTCCAGTGGATTCGCCCGATGGTCGCAACATCGGATACATCAAGGGACTGGCAGTTATGGCGCAGATCTCCACTGCCTTCCCCTCGGCAACCGTTCGCCAGGTGTTGACCGAGACCAACCTCGTTCGCCCACTGGAGGATATTCACCCTAGCACGTGGAATCCAAAGTGGACCCCGGTGTTCCTGAATTCAGACTTGGTGGGTGCGTGTGTCGGAAATACGCTGCTGCTGGTCGAGCAGCTGGTGAATGCGCGTCGCAACGGCCGCCTGAATCGCACAGTGTCCATCGGGTGGAGCCCCGTCAACAATCTGCTTCGTATCACATGTGACTCAGGCCGCCCGATTCGCCCCATCTACCGCGAGGGCGTGACCGATGAGATGATGCGGACGACAAAGTCGTGGTCGGATATTCTTACTCATCTGGACTACGTGGATGCACTGGAGTCTGACTGTTCCCGCTTCTCCTGGACACCGTTTCATCCGACCCTCCGATCTGAGATCCACATGTCCTTCAACCTCTCAGCTCTGACGAATTTGACGCCGTTTGCAGATCACAATCCCGGCACACGTAACGCCTTTGCGATCGCACAGACGAAGCAGACGGCCTCGTGGTATCACACCAATTACACCAAACGCTTCGACACCATCGCATTGATGGCGGTTCTTCCACAGAAGCCATTGACGCAAACCTGGATGTATCGCGAGATGATGGGACCCGGTGGATGCATGGCGTACGGAGAGAATGCCATGGTGGCCATCACGACCTACGGCGGATACAACCAAGAAGACTCTGTCATGATGAATGCGGCCTCCATGAAACGTGGCATGTTTCAGACCATGTACTTCCACAGCTACAAGATGGAGGAGGATATGATCGATCCTGCCACGCAGCTGCACACAGAGATCACCAACGTTCTCCGCAAGGACACTGTGAAGCGCAAGGAGGATGCGGACTACGAGCAGCTCGACGCGGACGGGCTGGTGAAGGTTGGAACCGAGGTCACGGGCAAGACCGTGTTGGTTGGGATGGTGGCTCCGGTCGTTGACGTTACGGGCCACGTGACTGGATACCGCGATGTCTCCGTGATGCCGAAGCGTGATCAGCGTGGCCGGGTGGACGCAGTCTACCGTTTTTCGACACAGGATGGGCTTCGTGGAATCAAGATTCGGATTGTGGAGGAGCGGTACCCGGTACTAGGTGACAAGATGGGTAGCCGTCACTCGCAGAAGGGCACGGTGGGTATGATCCTGCCTGAGGAAGACATGCCCTTCACAGCCCGTGGTCTGCGTCCGGATATCATCTTCAATCCTCACGCCATGCCGACACGCATGACGATTGGCCAGTGGATGGAGAGTTCGTATTCACGCTTAGCACTGAAGCAGGGTGCCTTCATTGACGCAACGCCGTGTACGACCACCGACCGCGTGAAGACTCTGAAGGGAATCTTGGCTACACAGGGCTTCGAGCCATTCGGCAGCGAGATCTTGTACAATGGCATGACAGGTGAACAGATGGAGGTGGATATCTTTATGGGACCCACCTACTATCAGCGCATGAAGCACATGGTGGAAGACAAGATCAACTACCGCGCAACGGGACCCCGTAAGGCCATGACACACCAGCCACTCGAAGGTCGGTCGGACGAAGGTGGTATGCGCGTCGGTGAGATGGAGCGTGACGCCCTGGTTGCGCACGGAATGTCCAAGTTCCTGACAGAAAGCTTCATGGAGAGATCCGATAAGACCGAAGTGCTGTACAACAAGGAGTCAAAGACGCTGGATACAAGCCGTGATCATCTGGAGATGCCGTATGCAATGTTCCTGTATACCCGTGAGCTTGAGTCGATGCATTTAACTGTGCAGTTAAAAACAGGGTAATGCTGCGTCGGCTGCTCCTCGCGGGTTGGGTGGTCTCTACATGCGCAGGGAAGGTAGATGACCTGCTCCGCGCATGTTGGAAAGATCGACAGTTCAAACGACAATGTCCCTATCTTTTGTGTTTATTCAACCACAAGTCACCTAAGAAATGTATGCCCGTCTGAAAACGGATCCGTGCGTTTGAGGGTAAAGTCAATAGCCTCCACAAGAACACAATGTCTTCCTCTTCCTACTCCACGATGTCTTCCGATCGCAGCAACGCCTACCTTCGCGCCCTGGATGAGTGCCGCCGCGCACCGCAGTACAGCGTCCTCACCCCGGTTGGTGAGCTGACGTGTACGACGTGGCCTCTGATGGAGGACGACACCAAGGGATGGCGTACCGTTCGCCGCTGCATGAAGACGTGCCGCCGCCACCAGTGTCGGGCATGTGATCGCGGCATCTCCCGTCGTGCTCGTATTCACACGAACGAGCAGCTTGATGAGGAGGCTGATCTCGAGAACTGGGATGACGTTGAGCACTATGGCCGCGTCACCTATGTTCAGGCGCCGACGTACGAGCACAATGGTGCCCTCTTCGACATCGGCTCCCGCTTCTAACCACCCACTCTCTCCCACCCCCTTCGCAGGAAAACACATTCTTTTTTGTTACCCGCTTAAGAGTAGGGATGGGGGATACAGTAGCGAGGATGTCTGATCATATTTACGTCACAAAGCGCAACGGTAGCCGCGTCCCGGTGTCCTTCAACGAGGTTCTGACTCGGATTCAGAAACTCGCAGACGGACTTTCTCATGTGAACCCTGATTTGGTCGCGCAGAAGGTCTGCAACCAGATTCAGGACGGTATCAAGACTTCGGAGCTGGATGAGTTTGCTGCCGAGGTCTGTGCGATGATGCAGGCACGATACCACCCCAACTACGGTAAGTTGGCTGCGCGTCTGGTGATTGACAACCACCAGAAGAAGACACCGAGTCGACTGATTGATTCTGTGCAGGTGCTGTTTGACGACGGTGTCGTCTCCGAGGAGTATTACACGTGTGCACAGGACCTTGAACTTGAGACGATGATCGACTACTCGCGCGACTTCATGTTCGAGTATTTTGGGTTCAAGACGTTGGAGAATGGCTACATGCTCAAGCGCCGGGATGGGCGTATTTGGGAGAGGCCGCAGCACATGTGGATGCGCGTTGCTATCCAGTTGCACGGGTCTCAGCATGAGAAGGTGAAGGAGACGTACGATGCCCTGTCGCATGGCTTCTTCATTCACGCAACGCCCACTCTTTTCAATTCGGGAACCAAACATGCACAGCTGTCGTCATGCTTCCTGGTTGAGATGCAGGAGGACTCGATTAAGGGCATCTACGAGACACTGGGTGAGTGTGCACAGATCTCCAAGTGGGCCGGTGGTGTCGGCATGTCCGTCCACGACATCCGCGCCCGTGGCTCAACTATTCACGGAACGAACGGGAAGTCGACGGGTATCACGCCGATGCTGAAGGTCTTTAACGATACTGCAAAGTACGTGAACCAGGGAGGGAAGCGCAACGGGTCCTTTGCCGTATACTTGGAGCCTTGGCATGCAGACATTGAGGAATTCCTGCGTCTCAAGCTCAACACGGGGACTGACGATGAGCGCGCTCGTGATCTGTTCTATGCTCTTTGGATTCCCGACCTCTTCATGCAGCGCGTTGAACAGGACGGCTATTGGTCTATGTTCAGCCCAGACACGTGCCCAGGACTTGCCGACTGCTGGGGAGACGAGTTCACTGAACTGTACTGCAGCTACGAGCGCAAGAACCTCGCCATGAAGGAGATCCCCGCCAAGAAGCTGTGGCAGATGATTCTCGATGCCCAGATTCAAACTGGGACTCCGTATCTCCTCTACAAGGACGCGGCCAATGCCAAGTCCAACCAACAGAACCTCGGAACCATCAAGTCGAGCAACCTGTGCGCCGAGATCATCGAGTACACCTCGAAGGATGAGACGGCGGTCTGTAACCTCGGGTCTCTGGCTCTCCCGCGATTCGTCAAGGATGGCAAGTTCGACTTCGAGCTGCTGCGGATGTATACCTGCATTCTGGCCCGGAATCTGGATGTTGTCATCGACAAGACATATTACCCCACCGACAAGTGTCGTAACTCCAACCTCCGCCATCGACCCATCGGAATTGGAGTTCAGGGTCTTGCAGACGTCTTCGCGATGCTCCGTCTCTCATGGGGGTCAGAGGCGGCCTCCAAGCTGAACCGCGAGATCTTTGAGAACATCTACTTTGCCGCTGCGACGACCAGTATGCTGGGTGCCTCGTCGGGTGCCTGGCGGGGTATTGCCGTGGACAATGAGAAGACGTACCCTAGCTTCGAGAAGTCGCCCATGAGCTATGGAAAGATGCAGCCGGATCTGTGGAACGAGAAGCCGGTGACGACCTACCTCAACTGGGACAACCTGCGCACGATGTGCCAGGGCGGTATGCGCAACTCGCTCATGGTGGCACTGATGCCAACTGCATCAACCTCGCAGATTCTCGGCAACAATGAGTGCTTCGAGCCGTTCACGTCGAACCTGTACACTCGTCGCGTACTGTCAGGTGACTTTGTGGTGATTAACAAGTATTTGGTTGAGGATCTCGTGGCGCGTGGTCAGTGGATTCCGGAGCTGCGTACGGCCATTATCGCGAACAATGGTTCGGTTGCCAACCTTCTAGAGGTCGACAGTGACCTGCGTGAGCTGTATCGCACGTCCTGGGAGATCCCGATGAAGACCATCATCAACATGGCACGTGATCGTGCACCGTTCGTGTGCCAGTCGCAGTCCCTGAATCTCTTCGTCGCCGACCCGACTCACTCCAAGCTGACGAGTATGCACTTCTACGCATGGAAGCAGGGCCTGAAGACAGGCTGCTATTACCTGCGCACGAAGGCAGCAGCGAAGGCTCAACAGTTTACTGTCGAGCCGTCGTCGTGCGTTTCTTGCTCGGCCTAGTGGAAATTGTGTTGCGTGTTTAATAAAAATGGCCTACAAGATGAAGAAGTATGGCGGCGACACGGTGTGTATGGAGGACGAGGAGATCGACGCGGACGGAGTGACGTGTAAGAAGAAGGAGGAGAAGAAGGAGGATGCTGTGGAGGGTGGTCGTCACCGTCGCCACTCGCGCCGTCACCACCACCGTCGCAAGACGATGCGTGTCTCCAAGGGTACGCACGTCAAGGCGAAGACTCTCCGTCGCCTCCTCAAGTCGAAGGGTCTGAAGGTGTCGGGCAAGAAGGCGACGCTCCGTGCCCGTGCACGTAAGGCCCACCTGATACGGGGAGGAGGTGGTGTAACAAGTGTCCCCTCGAGCACTGGTGCGAGTGTGTAATTCACCTGCATCAACTAAACAATTCTCTGCGTAAAAGTAAAATGACTGGACTCAAAACCAAGACTCTGCGTCGTATGCTGAAGAAGGCGGGACTCAAAGTCTCTGGAAAGAAGGCGACACTCCGTGCTCGTGCGAAGAAGGCCCACATCCTCCGCGGTGGTCAGGGGCCGATGAGCATGTCCCTCGGCTCGGCCGAGGAGAGCATGCCGGTTGGCAGCCAGTCCGGTGGTGGCTGGGCGGGTGACGGCAACGCGTCCTTCCCGACCATGGAGGGCCCGGGCCTGGTTGGCCAGTCGTACATGCTGTCCACAGGTGGCCGCGGCGGTGGCCGCCATGGCCTCAAGACGAAGTCGCTCAAGAAGCTTCTGAAGAAGGCCGGGCTGAAGACGAGCGGCAAGAAGTCGACGCTGACGAAGCGCGCCAAGTCGGCTCACCTTCTGGGCGGCGCGGCGACATCCTCGTCTGGCTCCAACGAACAGGCGCTGCCGGTTCGCCCTGACGGTGTGTGGGATTCCCCTAACGCGTAGGATTTCCTCACGTATGAATAAATGTCTAACCTCGTACTCGGACCAATGAAGCCTAATGGATCTGATTGGGTTCCGGCGGGACAGCAGTTTCAGGGAGCAACAGGCCCTGCACTGTTCGGTCAAGGGGGCGGTGGTCGTGGCCTTAAGGTCAAGACCCTCAAGAAGCTCCTGAAGAAGGCGGGGCTGAAGTGCTCGGGCAAGAAGGCGACGCTCCGTGCCCGTGCGAAGAAGGCTCACCTGGTTCGCGGCGGTGTTCAGGCTGGGCTCGAGCAGATCGAGGGTGCCGAAAATGCTGCACCGGTCACTGGTGGTCGCCGTCGCCGTCGCCGTCGTCACACCCACAGCCGCAGCCGCAGCAGCAGCCGTTGACTAACCGGTGGTAATCCGTTCAGCGGCGTAGGCAACTACCCTTCAAAAGACGGAGACCCTGGATACGGGACTCGTTAAAGACTCAGTGCGATCTCTGAAATCAATGTAAACAGCTCATCCGAGAATCCATAATGAGAGCCGTTCACCTCCATACCCGCAGGGGGTTTACGGCTTGACGTGGTCTTCTTGTGGCACAAACTCACAATCACATCCTGGGGAGACAACTCCCGACACATGTCTTCACGACCGTGAAGGAATGCGTCACCTTCAGCGATTTGGGCGTTCGGAAACGGACGGTCAGTCCAGAACTTGCGTGTGAAACACAATGTTGCCTCCGAGACACGCTGGGACATCGGCAGTGTAATCGGCGGGACATTCATGAACGACTTGGTCTCATGAATCTCATAACAAGGCAGCATAGTGGAAAAGATACACTCTTTCCGCGGCTCGGCCAACAGGTGGGCAACGCGCGTCAATACGGAGTTGTTCGGGTACACATCGTCATCGTCCATCATCACCAGTACGTCATGCTTTGCCCTGGATACAGCCAGGTTACGCATCTCACCAACGGTTCCAGGTTCATCGACCAACACATACGTCACATTGGGGAGATCCGTGATTAGGTTCTTGATCGGATCCTTGCCGCTGTCCACAATCACCCACTCAAGTAGATGCTCGGGATACGTTTGGGCAAGGAACCCATACTTGGCCAGGGGAATGAACGGACGACGGTCGCGCGTAATCGTGATGATGGACACATGTGGCAGATCTGCCTCCTTCGGCAGCTTCTCTTCCAGCGAATACTCTGGCATCCCCGCGAAGAGACGATCCAGACGAGACAGCATGGCCTTGACGAACATCTCATGACGGTCTTCGTAACACTCGCGACTGTCTGTCGTCATGGTACGGTGCTCCTCGGGAGTCAGCTTCGTGTAGGCGATCAGTGCATCGGCCAGAGAGTCTACATCCACATCCTCCAGCATCCCCATACACTGAGGATGCTCCATCGTCTTTGCGTTCGACACCCACAGGGCGTCCTTGATCATCTCACGGAACGGCTGAATGGGACTCAGGATCGGAATACATCCCGCCGACAGCGCTTCATTCACTGCGTGTCCAAAGCCTTCGGCCGCCGAAGTGCAAATGACCAGGCCACATGTCTGCAGAAGCTGCTTGTACTCCTCGTCGGGAACCACCTCACTACGCACCGTCACCTTGGATCGAATCGCCTCTGCGACTTCACCAACGGGCACATGCTCGGGTGAGTGGACAATTGTGAGGTGGGGAAGCTTAGCATATATCTCCGGCTTCTGGAGAAAGATGCGCGAATACGCCTGAAGGATCGGCTTCGGGTGACGCCAGACGTTCTTCCCTACAGGGACAATTGCCTGTAACGGATCCTTGCTGCCCAGGGTGGGATACTCCTTGTCGATCGACGTCCAGCCAACCAGCTTCACCTTCTCAGCCGGTACCCACTTCTCAAACAGATCCGCAGCCTCCTGCGTCTTGACCCAGATCTCGTCGACCATCCGAGCGTAGGGCTCCCAGGTCTTGTAGGTCCACTCCGGGTTCGGAATCCAGATGTTCTTTGCAGCGTAGACGAAGAGAGCCGGGTTGATCACCTCGATGAAGAAGTTCACCTCAGCCTGGGGGCAGGAAGGGAGCCGGTGGGGAATGTGTCGGACCTTTGCATCCTTGTCCAGCACGTGGGCTACTAAGCCGTGAAGAATAGAGACGTCCTGTGAGACACCTGTAGTCTTTCCGAAGGTTCCAATGAAATTCACTCGCATTATGTTACTTGGTGTCCCGTTTCGTAAATGTCTGACGCGGATGCTTCCGCATGGTGCGACGTTTCAGCTTCAGCCGCCTCCATGACTCTGCGTCCCGTGGGGCACATACTGTCAGGGCGAGTGGACGGTCGCGGAACCATTCCGGTGTCCCGATGGTCAGAAACGGGACAGGCTTCGCATTCTCTATGTCGGCAAAGTTCTGGCTCAAGTTGAAGCAGCGGGTGTACATACGCTCTGTTCCGAATCCATAGAGATCGTCTAGCGGGTCTGTACAGTAGACCTTGTCATCCAGTCGCAGCTCTGTCCCCGTCCAGCGCAGCCCATCAATCGGCCGGTAGAGCTTCCACGAAGGTTCCCAAATAAACCACTTTGACCCTTCATGAAGAAAGACTCGGTCGCCGTAGCGGATCATTATGTCATCAGAAGAAGCTCTTCAGCTCTCCGGTACGCGTACCATAGATCTGCATGTCCTTGGGATGTTCAATCGGCTCCGGGAAGTCGAGAATATCCTTGCGGTAACGCTTATAGGCCACGATCTCTACCATGATCCGGTTTGCTGCAAAAGCGACGACGCGTTGGTTCAGCTGATCGAGTTCCTGACCCACATTGTCGGGGTTGTTCTGCGCATACTGAAGGTAGTAACTACGCATGATGATGAGCAGATCGGCCTCGCTCTGCGGACTGAGGTCATACTCGCCATTGCTCAGCTCGAGAACAGTGCTGTGAATCATCCGTTGCAGGTTCTCCACATTCGCCGCGCCGAAGAACACTGTGTTCAGTGGCGTGTTGTTGTGGCGATACTGGATCTGTTCCTGGATCAGCCTGGGCTGCATGACCGGCTCATTCATCACATACAGTGTACCACGGGGGATCGGGAGCTTCTCTTCGCTGTCCGACAGCGGAAGACGGCCTGTATGTTTAGGGGCGTTGGGAATGGCCGTTCCAGTGTAGAAGTCGGCCAGACTGTTGACCCAGTATTGCACCAGAGACGACATTTGTGTAGAGGGAGGAAATTACTGCGTGATATTGCCACCAAGAGATCCGGTGTCAGGCTCAAGACACGTGAGCTCCAGCGTATATGTGGGCTGAAGAGATGCATTCATGAACGGAAGGTTGGATGCAGACTGGGCAGGGTTGAAGCTGTACTGAACCGGAAACTGAAAGATTGAGTAGATGACGGGGTCTGGAGCCGCTGGATACAGCTGTGTCACACTGCCATCCGCATTCGTACTCAGAAAGTTCGGGATCATGAATCCGTTGAACGACTGGGCATACGAGGTTGTGCGCAACGTATTGTTACTCGACGATCGTGCGACAAACTGACCCGTTGCATCCTTCACATAGTCCAGAAGCTGAAGAACGGGGTAGGAGTTACTACCCAGAGCATTCGCAAACGCGACCTTGTTCGGATTCGTTGTGTACAAGGGCGACTTGATGATGTTTGACAATGTATAGGGGTCGAACACTACGCGGTCACCCACTCGGAGGTCGTTGCTGCTAAAGTACTGACTTGTGCCCGTGATGCACTTCAGAAACAGGCCGTTCGAATCTGTCTGGATCAGAATGATGTTCAGTCCATCATTGTGTGCGAATGTATTCCCGATCGGATCTGTGACCGTGATCTTGATTTGATTGAGAGTTGTGATTGGACTTTGAAGAACGAGCGCCTCTTCGTTCCATGGCTCGTAGTCGTAATACTGCACACCTAGTGCGCTGGAGGCGAAACTGTTCTGTGTACGAGTCTTCTGTGTCATGATGGAAAACGCGCGGCGCATTGACTCGTTGCCACCGACATACTTTCCATAATATTCATTGAGATTGAAGAGGAGATACGGGTAGGTTGCAAAGGAGGAATGGGGGGTGTTCACCAGACTAGCCTGTATAGAACCAGCTGGGCCGAATACCGGATCGTTCGTGTTTCCAGACGTCACCAGAATGGGGACACTCAAAAACTGCTTCTGGGGAAGAAGGGCACGAACAAGACGAATCGACTGTACGTTCGAGGGCAAGAACACGCTTCCAAATCCAAGACCAGAAGGGAGCACCGTATAGCCCGTGTCATATGCAAGGAAGTTGCCACGGGGGAGGGAGCTGTTGTAGGCAGGGTAAAAAACATTGGACTGTCCGTTGGAAACTGGAAGGTACCATCCACCCGTGTTTGGTTTGCCGGGTAATGTATTGAGGTTCCCACTTGAGTCGGTGCCGAAGGTAGGAACAAAAGAATTGTTTGTGTAGACAGGTGGGTTCGAGCTACTGGACGACTGAACACCGAAACTGTATACGAGGTTGCTATACGGGTTCGGCTGGAGGATCCAGTTACGATGAGACGTGTCGACGACAACGTAATGTTTCATAGCTTTTGTCTTTGGTGTTGCTTGTACGGCCTCGGCGTCATTCCGAGATCCTTGATCCTGTGTTGCAAACCGAATATCACCTTGGAACTGAATCCCTGCACGGGCCGTGGTGGGAATGGGTGGTGTGTATGTATAATTTCCAGACGACGCAAGATCCATCTGTCGTAAGAGCGCCTGGTAGTCCATACTTCTTGTTGTTTACACCGACTCTAAATCAGCAAGCCAGAGCGCCTCAGCTGTTGTGCCCTTGAGAAGCTCGAGGCGATTCAGCACACTCTCACGGTCAGCACGATGCTTTGCCATGACCTCCGATGTGAAGCTGGAGATCGGCAGCCGCAGAATCTCCGCATGATGCGTATACTTGTGCTCTGTCAACAGAGCCTCGCACTCTGCCTTGCTCTTGCGGCGCAGGTCTGGAACCGGCTTGTCCAGGCACTGTCCCTCGATGAAGCGAACAATATCCTCGTGATACGGAACCTCCTTCTCGAGTTTTCCAATCTGGTGTGCCCGGCGTGTTTCGTAGAGGTTGATGCGGACACTCCAGAAGGCAGCCAGAATATCGTTCAGCGTATCATACTTCGTAATCACACCCTTCTCGTTGAAGGCATGCATGTTCGTGGTCTTGATCTTGGTAGTCAGCGACTTCACCAGTGTCTTCTCATCAATGCCCTTGATTCGGATATTGATCTGCTGATCTGTCGACGTATCGCTGAAATCCTTGATGCGTCCCTCGGCTAACTCCTTCTCCAGCCACTCGCGGTAGTCGGCCGTCCAGGTTCCAGGCGGCAGCTCCGTCACCACAAACTCATCCTTCTCCTTGATATAGTCACCCACAACACCATCCTCCGTATACGTACCCTTGAAGCCCTCAAAGTAGGGCACGAGCTTCGTGCTGGACAGCGGATGCCCCGACCTGATCTTAGCAATCAACATCTTCTTGATTAGCTTCGGATCGCATGGCGGGATATAGGTTGAATACCCAGTGCCGATACCACGCGAACCATTCACCAACAACATCGGCAGCACCGGCGCATACCACTCTGGCTCAACCTGCAGTCCATCATCATCGCGATACTTCAGTACGTCAAAGTCGTCCGGCGGCAACATCTTGCGAATATTGGGCTGCAGATACGTGTGGATATAACGGGGGGAAGCCGCATCCTTGCCGCCCTGGATACGCGTACCGAACTGTCCCTGGGGAACCAGCCAGGGAATGTTGTTAGCTCCCATGAAGTCCTGAGCCATGCCCACAATGGTCTCGTTCAGCGAAGCCTCGCCGTGGTGATACCCCGTGTGCTCCGACACGTATCCTGCGAACTGTGCGACACGAATCTCTTGGGTCAGGTTTCGCTTGAAGGCTGCGTAGAGGATCTTGCGCTGCGACGTCTTCAGTCCGTCCATCATGTTAGGAATCGACCGCTCCAGGTTGTAGTAGCTGAAGTGGATCAGATCCTTATGTACGAACTCGTCGTACTTGACCATGTTTCCCGCCGGAACCAGAGCCGTGTTGTCGTAGGCCTTGAGCCAGGTCTTGCGGTCATCGGCACGTTGCTTGTTGAAGGCCAGATCAATCGCCGGATCCGACTCCGGCGTGTAGTCGAACTTGACTGCATTGACCTTACTGAAGTAGTCCTTGGCCTCGTCGCGCGTCGACGTACCCAGTCCCTTGTAGTACTTGACCTTCCAGCCGTTCTTCCCCTCACCCTCTCGCCACTGCTCGTACTCGTACTGCGAGTAGAATGTGCGAATTTCCTTTCCCTTCGTAGCCTTCACGATGGGAGTGGACATGTAGGTCAGGAACCCCGGAATCGCGATCAGCTCGTGCCACAGCTCGTGGAACAGGTTGATCAGCAGACCACGGATGTGGCTGCCGTCCAAATCCTGGTCCGTCATGATCATGATCGAACCGTACCGCAGGTCAGCCACGTTCGTGTACTTCTTGCCCGACGTCAGGCCAATGATCTTCTTCAGCTCGGCGATCTCCTTGGTCTGCTCGACCTTGGAGTCCGACGTGTCCTTGACATTCAGCACCTTGCCCTTGAGCGGGTAAACACCGAAGGTCTTGCGTTGCTCCTGGCTCAGGCCGCTCAGGGCCATCGCCTTGGCTGAATCTCCCTCTGTCAGAATCAGCGTACACTTTGCCGAATCCTTCGTACCCGCCAGAACTGCATCGTCCAGCTTGGGGATGCCCGTGATCCTGGATTGCTTCTTGCCGTCTGTCTTGGAGTTATCCTTCGCATCCTTGGCGGATTGCGCCTCGAGGATGGTTGTGACCAGACTCAGCTTGGACACCACCTTTTTCAGCGTCTCGTCACTGAGCTTCGGGCTGGACCCGAACGCCGAGAGCTTGGTTGTCAGCGACTCCTTGGTCTGGCTCGTGAAGCTCGGGTTCTCAATCATCGAGGTGACAAACACCGCAAGGTTATCACGCACGAGACCCGGCTTGACCTTGATCTTCTTCTTCGTGTCCAGATACTCCACCACGTGGTTCACAACCTGTGAAGTGACGGCGTCCACGTGCGTACCTCCCTTCGAAGTCCAGATGCCGTTCACGAAGGACATGCTGAACTGCTTGTCTGTTGGGCTGTCGGCAATAACAATGTTCCAGCGGTCATTGGGCGACTCGGCCACCACTGCAGATCCCTCGGAGAGAAACGCCTTGGCGTAGTCCGTGAGGCTGCGACACTTCACCAGCTGATTGTTGAACGACACCTTCACATCCTTCCCCAGCGTCATGGCCAGATCCCACACACGACGCTCAATCAGGCGACGCATACCGTTCGTGATCTCCGTCATCCCGAACCGCGCAAAGTCCGGCTTCCATCCGATGGCTACGCTCAGCACGTCAGGCTTCTTCTTCGGCGTCGTCACAGTCGGCTTCCCAATCTTGGTCATATTGTCCTCGAACGTCTGCTCGTACAGCAGCTTCCGCGCCTTGTCGTGAACAATCACCTTCATCTCCTTCGCGAAGATGTTGACCAGCTTGACGCCGTAGCCGTTCTTGCCACCCACCAGTTTCTTCTCGTCCTTGTTGTAGTTGGTCGACGTCAGCAGCTCACCGAAGATCATCTGGGGAATCCAGACCTTGTGTTCGGGATGCTCGGCCACGTCGATCGGCTCACCGTCATTCTCGATTGTGAAGCCGTTGGCGTCGCAGAGTACGTTGATCTTCTTGACCGGGTCTGCAGAGTTCTTGGTACGGAGGCGAATCGCATGATCATGCGCATTCACCAGCAGCTCATCAATGAGCTTGTAGAATCCGGGGTTGACGGCGATGATCTCAGGCTTGAACGTCTCCCCCTCGTGCAGAAACACCTCCTCATTCGCAGTCTCAATGCTGCCAACGTAGGTGTCGGGAAGGGAGAGGATGTGCTCACGGTGCGTCTTGCGCTGGTAGGCAGAAGAGAGGTCGGTCATCTTGGATGAGAGTGTGTTGGTCTGGACAGGCTTCTTTTCGTTTTGAGAAAGTAAGATGAGTGCACCCGGTGGCGTGACCGCAACAACGACAACAACAGGTGGCTCAGGTTCCTATGCGATCAGTTACTCTTGGACAGCAGCGACCACTCCTGCTGCCCAGTCCTATACCGTTACCCTGAACTCCATTATCTGGGGAGTCACGTCAGCAGTGGTAGGACCCACAAACTACACGAGCCCCCCAGCAGCAGGATCCTATACGAACACGGTGACAGGTGCATCGTATCAGCTGGTTGTTATTGCATACGCTGGTACCTCCCAGACAGGTGCGTCTTCAACGTTTACTTCGACACAAGCGAGTGTTTACAACCCGTATGGCGGACCGCAGGGCGTACAGGGGTATCAGGGCGTACAGGGAGGCCAGGGTGCAACCGGACCCACTGGGCTCCAGGGATCCAGGGGTCTGCAGGGGCTCATGGAAATCAACAACTATACGGTTGCAAATCAGATTACAACCACAGCAGCGGACACTGCACACTTGACGGCAAACAGCGGATTGACGTGGATCGGGACTACCTTGAACATCGGTGGTAACATCACGGGTGTGACAAGTATCAACAATACAACGATTGGCGGAGTCACTGTAACGTCAGGTGCATTGACAGGCGTGACTAACATTTCGAATGCAGCTACAACTGCGATCACATCGATTGGAACCCTAAGTTATCCGGTCACAACTCTCTATGCAGCGGGATTGTGCAACGTAACGAGCATCTCGAACACTGGATCTGCCGGAATTACATCGATTGGAACCCTAAGTTATCCGGTCACAACTCTCTATGCAGCAGGATTGTGTAACGTAACGAGCATCTCGAACACTGCATCTGCCGGAATTACATCCATCGGGACGAGCGGGTTTCCAGTCACAACCCTTTACGCATCAGCGATCAGTAACGTAACGAGCATAGTGAATAGCGGGTCTGCCGCAATTACAACCATCGGGACGAATACATTTCCGGTCGGAACTCTCTACGCGGCAGCGATCAGTAACGTAACGTCTATCGCAGGGGCGGCGGCGGCCATAACGTCCATCGGAACGAGTGCACTCCCGGTTACAACCATCTACGCGGCCGCCATTTCAAACGGCGCAAGTGGGACATTGACAGTTGGCACTTCAGTTACGTCCGGTGATTTCATCGCTACGTCCGACCGTCGCTTGAAGACTGATATCTCGACCATCTCGAATGCATTGGACACCGTCAAGGCGATGCGCGGAGTCTATTTCACTCGTCTTGGGAAAACACAACGGACTGTCGGTGTGATTGCCCAGGAAGTTGAAGAGGTGCTTCCGGAGGTGGTCTATACGGGAGACGACGAGATGAAGAGTGTATCGTATGGCAACATGGTGGGTCTACTCATTGAAGCCGTAAAGGAACTGTCTGAAAAAATGAAGGTGTGAAGTAAATGGCGTTCGCCGCGTCAGGTAACGTGATCCCAGCCACGGGAAATATCAACTTCAACAGCAATGCGTCTTCGAATGCGGTTCGCCAAGTCTTTGGTGAAGCAACCTCAAATATGCAGGGGCTGGTGGGTTCGGACTACAACACAAGCACTCGGCCACCCCCGTTCACGGTGACGACCGCGAACCAGGTCCCAGCGGCTGCATCTGGAAATCTAAAACTGAGCTTCTTCGCTGGAAAGTCACTATTTCTGACTGCACCCACGACGTACACCATCAGCAATATCACTACATCCAACGTGACTCCAACCCTTTCCGGTGGCGGGACGTCCTATTACATTGCAGTCGGGACAGCAGCAGGAGGGTCGACCCTTACAAATGGCTGGGTATCTGCCACATCGGGAACAGCAATCACGAAGCAGACCGGTGGTCTTGTCAATTTGTCGTTCACCGTTGGAAGCAGCTACTATATCTCTGCCCACGCATCGAACGCGACAAACTCAACCTCTAGTTTAGCCGTTTCGAACACATCTGCGTACGGTATCCCCAATCCGGCCACTGGTGTTACTCTTACGATAACGAGTTTGACCGCCTGGTCAATGAGCTGGACAGCTCCAGCGCTTGGTATATCGCCTTCCAATTATTCGTGGTCAATAAACACCTCAAGTACTGTACCAAATAGCACAGCTGGATATTTTGGAACCACGACGTCTGTGTCAGCGTCTGGAACAGCAGCTCTTTCTGGTGGAACCACGTATTACGCGACTGTCTATGCAACTCGTCCGGAATCGACAAGCGTTATTGCGGCAAGTGCAGGAGTCCTGTCTCTGTCGGCTCCGGGAAGTTTCACGATTACATCGATGACGACCACGGTTGTGAACTTCTCCTGGACTGCCGTGTCGGGAGCTACATCCTACACATTGACATATTCCGGTACCAGCAGTGGCACGGTACCAGGTATACCTGCCGGATCCACATATGCATGGACTCACGGCTTCACGAGCGGCGGTTGGACATGTACATTGGCTGCAGTTGCAGGTGGAACCGGCCCAAGCTCCGGCGCTGCGTATTTTGGAGTATTCATTACACCCACGACGGGTACAACATACACCCCACCTATCGCTAAAGCCTATACCGTTACTGTTGTGGGCGCAGGAGGAGGAGGAGCGAGTGGCAGTTACCAATCAACGGCTGGTTCTGGCGGAATCATACGTGCAAGTGGAAGTTTAGCAGCAACTGCATATACTGTTCAAGTAGGTGGAGCAGGTGGAGCTGGAACGGCTGGTACCAATGGCGGTGGAACCGGTGGAAGCACAGGGTTGGGTTCAGTGGCGGGTGGTGGAGGCGGATTCAGTCAGTTCGGTAGCCCAAGAGGAGCATCTCTATCTATCACGGCAGGTGGCGGTGGCGGGGCATCTTATTCGTCGGGAGGTATGGTTGATGACAATTATACTGAGAGCTACGCGGTGGGCAATGGTGGAAACGGCGGAGTGACGACATCATTCAACGGCACAGCCGGACAAACACAGTCGATAACGAATACATACGTATGCGGCTGTCCACCCTCGTATCCTACATCATCGGCGACAGCTAACGGCGGAGGCGGCGGAACTGGAGGTGCAGTGGGAGCGGGAGGAAGCGGCGGCACGGCCGGTAGTACCACTACGGGCGGAACTGGAGGTGGCGGTTATAAGAATTACAGCGGCTATAAAAGTGCCGCTGGTGGTGGTGGCGGTGGTGGCTACTACGGTGGAGGAGGCGGTGGATGGGATATTGAGAATCTCAGCGGAAACCTTGGAGAATCGGTGGCATCCGGCGGCGGCGGTGGTTCGTCGTTCAAAGGTGCTAGTTTCAGTGCCGATTTATCGGGTGGTACCGGTGGGGCGGGGGCTGGTGCAAACGGATGGGTGCTTATCTATGGTTAGACTGTGATCATTGGCATATTCACATACACAGGGATACCATTGACGATAACTGTTTGTTCGAGGTGAACATGCCCACACACCCATGCGACAATCGGAGGCTTCAAATAGTTGCTGACATCTCTGCAGAAAAAGTCAATAGGAAACTCATTCTCGGCGGGGATAATTGGACTCTCCTTCTTGATGAGACATGTTGGAACATAATGCGAACCCACCAATAGCCTATACCCCTTCTCACTTGTTTCGCGAATCATACGCTGTAAGAATTCGATGTCGTTCTTCTGTAGTTCGGCGAGATCATCGTTCGTCAATGTGGCGTATGAAGCAGGTACATCGACCTGATCAACTGGATCCCAAGATTTAATCGGCCTCCACCCCCCGAAACGACCACTATCTGTGGCGATGTTGAATCCCCTACCATTTATCGCGAACTCAGTAAACACTTCGCCCTCTGTTAGGACATTTTTTCTGAGTACGTTGATATCTGCCTTGTTCGACCATAACGTGAGTCCAGCAATCCGCAGGGATTGTTCGGGTAGATCTACGAACGTATTGTGGATGAAAACCAATCGCTCCGATCCAACCTCCCTGTTTATGCGACCTATTAACTGAACCATCAGCTCCAGCTGTTTCTTCATCGTTTGATGAAACACTCGCTGATGACATTCATATTCTTGGTTTCCCATGATAATGTATGTCTTTTCCCAGTTTCTTGCGCAGTATGAATAAAAGTTGTAACACATATTCGAATATGGCTGTACAATATCGCCTGTCGTAAGCAGAAAGGGTTTTGTTGGAATCAGTGACGTTTCGAAGTCATGGCGATTCCAAAGAGATGAGAAGTGTAAATCGCCAACCACTTGAAACTCCATCACACTTTCACGTCTTTGTCTTTCAACAAGTAAATGCCCCCGCGCAAACAGGTTCAAGATGCACCTGTAGTGTTTTCGTTACGACTCCCGGTTGAGGAGAACACACCGGCTCCGCAAGACCAGGGGTCCACATCGTATTCAGACATTCTCTCCGCTGTCGAGACATCGCGGGTCGGAGAGAGGTTCAACACTGACACCATGAAGGAGATTCTGACGCGGGTCAAGTCTCCCACGTATAGCTCCGCTGCCTGTTTCTGGTGCTGTTCGGGCTTCGGGTGGAAGCCCTGTGTGCTTCCGATCAGCTACGATGCCTACGAGAACATGTACACGTGCGAGGGACACTTTTGTTCTCCGGAGTGTGGACTGGCGTTCTTGTATGCGGATACGCATCATTCGGATACGGTTCGCTGGACTCGTCATTGCCTGTTGGCGGATATGTACCGCAGTCTGTACACGAAGAAGGAGTTGGCTCCTGCGCCACCCCGCCCAACCCTTCGTCTCTTTGGTGGACCTCTGGACATCGAGCAGTTCCGTGAGTATCTGGCCAATTCGGATGATATCGTGGCCGTGGTTCTTCCACCGATCCGTCTCCATGTTCCGACCATGAACGTACAAGGCCCCGTGCGTGACGTGAAGCGCTACGTGACATTGTCGCAGGATACCGTCGAGAAGGCGTCGAAGGAGTTGCGTCTGCGGCGCACCAAGCCGGTTCATTCCACTGGAGCCACTCTGGACAAGTGTATTACACAGACATTCGGATAAACAACCATGCAGGCGGTGAACGATCTTATTAAGGCGCAGATGACGCTGCAGATGGGCGGAGGGAAACGCCCCCTCATGAGCTTGATGGCACTGAATGGGTTTGATCTGGCCGTGCGAACGTACCCCACATGGTCTGCATGGGCAGCTGCGTGGTGCTGCCCCCGTCGAGCCGGATCCCGACCTGCGGTTCCGCAATCGATTCTCAAGACCCCTCGTGCATCCATCACCTGTGAACGTGGTGTGGTGACTGGGCAGAACCGCGGTGGACAGCCGGTTCAGGGAATCTACGCATCTCGAATGGATGCAGTGGTTCAGTATGTCACCACACTTCCGGCGATGCGCAGTCTCCTGGCTGTCTCGCAGCACGACTATCTCCCAAACGAGTACGAGCCGGTCTGTCTGGAGTCGGATGTCTATTTTGAGCTCCAGGAGATGAAGATCGCCGAGGGGCAGCTGGAGATGGTCAAGTTCAAGTTGTATTGTTATGAACATGACGTCCAGCACCTCCAGACATTCGTGGACACGTGCAATACGGACTACGAGCGTCGTATGGCGAACAAGCTTGGATCTCACCGCTACTACTTTGACCAGATGATTCAGACCAAGACGAAGGGCGTTCAGAATCCATTGCCCAATACGCACCTAGTCTACTCCAAGGCCAAGTTCACAACGAACCGGACCTTCAAGAACGTCTTCTTCGAGGAGCGCGATCATGTGCGCGACCGCGTGGATTTCTTTCTGACCCGTCGCGATTGGTATGACGCCAAGGGTATCCCATACACGCTCGGGTTCATGTTCCATGGTCCTCCGGGCACAGGTAAGACGTCCACCATCAAAGCAGTCGCCAATGAGGCGAAACGCCACATTGTGAACATCCAGCTCTCGGAGATCAAGAGCAAGGCGCAGCTTCAGCACCTCTTCTTTAACGACGAGATCCACGTCTACAACGGCGTCAATACGGAGAAGTACACGATCCCCGTGTCGGAACGTCTCTACGTGATCGAAGACATTGATGCGATGGGGGATACGGTTCTGCGCCGCGAGTGGAAGAAGCCGCAGCCCGAGACCAAGAAGAAGGAGGATGACTTCTTCGACCGCAAGGAGGAGGAGAAGGATGTGATTGATCTGTCCTTTATTCTCAATCTACTGGACGGGACGCTAGAAGCGAATGGACGTGTCCTGGCGATCACGACTAACTTCCCGGAGCGCATTGACCGCGCACTCATTCGTCCAGGACGTATTGATATGATTGTGAACTTCAAGAAGTGCAGCCTGGCTGTCCTTAAGGAGATGGTGTGCTCATTCTACGACGCGGAGATCGATGTGACCGACGAGTCGCTGAATTATAAGTGGTCACCTGCAGAGGTGAATCAGATTCTGTTCCGGAACTTTGGGGACGCCAAGGCGGGTATCGCCGAGTTACTGCGTCTCGAGATGCCGGTGGAGAAGGTCAACGAGTAGAATGATGTAATCGAACAATGCATTCTGGTTATGGGGGCTCAGTTCAAACCATAGGTTCTTCACCTTGCGAATGACGTATGAGATATCCTCCTTGTCCTCATACTGGTTGAATGGATGCTTCAGGAAGTAGTCAGCGTTCTTGGACCGGACAAGCTTCTCATGAGGGAACATGTGATTCTGGACAGCCGCGATCACACGTTTCGGATTCACGGTACGCCCAATTCGGAGATACGACTTGAGTCGAGGAAAGTCAACATCGTTAGGAAACACTCGAATTAGCTCATCAAGAAAGGACTCCCACTGATCAAAAAACAGGGATAGAAGCTTCGCCTTACTTGACATTGGAGTGTATTATTTACTGGCGTGTAATCCCTTTGAACTCATTGTCACGCGCCTGTTGGAGCCGCTTCATCTTTGAGGCGACGTCCTCGTTGCGTCCACCCTTGTCTCCCTCGTAACTCTGCTTTGTCTGTGGCTCCGGGGGACCCGATGCGACAGGCTCACCTCCCAGGTACGTATAGAACAGTTGATCCCCGGTTGATGTATTTCCATCCCAACTCGAGTACGAGTCTGAGAACCCACCCGCTGTTGCGAAGGACCACGACTCGAGATCACCAGACGATGCAGTTGCAGATCCACCCTGGGGGTTCGGCTTCCCAGGTGCATTGTTCGGAACATCGCGCCTCGCCGCGACGGGCTTGGAGATGTATCCGAAGATGTCCTTGCCCACGTAGATATCCTTCGTGTCGGGGAGGTACAGCGTGGGGACGCTCTTCAGAAAGGACGGAAGCTGCGATCGCTGAACACTCTCGATCTCGACCATGTGGAAGAGATTCTGCTTGTTCAGAGCCTTCAGTGTCTCGACAATCTGTCGACTGTTTCCATCACGGTTGCTGTAGAACAGAATCGGCTGTTGGCTCATTGTGTGTCCGTGTCAAAAAAACGAAACTAAAAGAACGAAACAGTAAGACAAGTATGGCTTCAATCGAGAACGTTCGCGAGTCGCTGAACGGCTACCGTCTCACGTTTGAGGCAGTGAAGACTCCTATTCCCTTCGTCAATGCACTTCGTCGTATTCTTCTGGCTGAGATTCCAACGGTCGTGATCCGTGATGTCGTGATCCGCGAGAACACATCGCAGATGATCAATGAGATGTTGAAGCACCGCGTGGAGATGCTTCCGGTGAATGTCAAGGCATCGGAGGGAGACGTGATTCGCGACACAAAGCTGACAGTTCGCTTCCTATCTAGTCCGGATGTTCGCGATGTGACGTCAGATGACTTCGTGTCTGCAGGGCCCCGTAGTGGACTCCTGCTGAAGGATCGTGATCTCGACACACCTCTCTACTTCCTTACCCTCAAGTCCAATGAGGCTCTGCATATCGAGTGCAGCCTCGGTCTGGCCATGACAGGTGCATCGCAGGTGTGTGTCTCGACGTTCCGTAACCATGTTGATGACATCCGGGCAAAGGCGGACCGTGATTCGTTCATTCTGAGCCGACCGGGTGAAGACGTGCGTATCTTTGATAATCACCTCATCCAGCGGTCGTATACCCGTGACCCCGCGACAGAGCGTCCTACTCACTTTGACTTCACGGTCGAAAGCATCGGTGTTCAGTCGGCGCGTGATCTCATCCACACAGCTGCCGAGGTACTCAAGAAGAAGGTGTTGGAGTTTGTCAAGCTACCGGTGTCCAAGGACGAGACAGGTGCCTATGTGGTGGAGACCACAACGGAGGGACACACGCTCGGCGCACTGGCTCAGGCTCTTCTCTACGATGCAGCCGGGTTGGTGGAGTCTGTGTCGTATCGCATTGACCACCCACTCACTGCCAAGTTGATTCTCCAGTTCAGGACCAAGAGTAAGCCGGAGGCAGTCATGGAGCGCTTTCAGACCGAGGCGGTGGCACTGTGTGAAACAGTTCTTCGGGGTGTATAATGGAGAACGAGTTTCTCACGTTTGAGGCTACAGACGTAGAGCTCATTGGGGACGTGATTGAGTTCGATGAAGAAGTACAGCGAGGTGAAAAGGTACGTTTTTACACATTGAACGAGCAAGTGACGGATGCATTTGAACACATGGTCCCCAGGGGTCGTGCAACCCAAGCGCAGATTGAGAAGATCAGCAAGGAGGTTGACCGTGTGCGCGACCTGTATGAGACCTACGTGAGCCAAGCAGCAGATGGCTACGAGGTTACTGTACCCAAGAGTCTGCGTTCGTTTCCGTGGGTGCGTCCAGTGTATGCGTCTGATCCGGGATATACTGTATTCGCATTTGAGCAAACATGGGCTCCGCTCTTCAAAGATGAGGCCTACCGTCAGCCCAACGGATATGTCCGCATGTTGACAGCGTTACCATTACCCTACGTGGCTACCGAGGGAACCCCGTACCCGGTCGACGCGCCGACCACGTTTGTGAATGAAGAAGGGAAGCAAACAACTCGCGTCCTCCCCAGGTTCAACATGAGCCGTACGCGGCGCCACGAGGACGGACGCATTGATGTACTTCAGGTGCCGGTGGATGGAACTGCAGATCTCATGTCCTTCAAGGGATACTGGCTGACGAAGCGTTCTCTCCCCATTCCCGACCCGCTGCCCGAACACCCTTTTTTGGAGTCGAACGATGCGCGGTTCATTGAGACCACGGAGCCGCTGAGCGATGTCGTGCCTGAGCTGGATGCAGTGATGCAGCATGGTGTCCCGGTCACTCAGGATCCATATGGAGAGGGCCGCAAGTACTTGAAGATCTACGACGTGAAGTTGGAGGACGTGCCATGGGAGTTGTGGAAGCAGCGGTTTCCCAAGAAGGAGGTTGTGGATGTCATGCCTCCACCCATAGAGCTTCCGTTCAAGGAAGGAGAGAACCCACCTCCTTCGTCCAACATCGCAGAGCAGTATGGAAACAAGTACTTTCCCGGTCTCGCCGCCCGGCGGTGGCTGATGAGCCAGGAAGACGGCGGGTACCTGGTTGTGAAGATGATCCAGTCTTTAGCCGGAAACGCGGGAACAGTGGAGATGCTACCCGTATCCGAACTTGGCGACTTGCGATTCCCCGATGTGGATGAAGATCAATGCAGGTTGATGGGACTGTCTTTTCAGGACTTTGTCACCCAAGGTGTGATTCGGCAGTGGGAGGTGTACGACAAGGGCAAGTTTATCCGGTATGACCGGAAGTGTCTGCCTCTGGATATTGTCAAGCAGGAGCGTCACCAGATCGGATACCGCAACCGCGAACAGTGGAAGGAGTCGACGTCCAAAGATATGTTGATCGAGTACACCAAAGCACTGACATTGGCCTATAAGCACAAGCAGGTTGAATCGAGGGTCAAGTATGAAAAGTACGCCGCCCGTGGAGTCTCTCAGCTCCGCGATCAGGTTGTTGCGATCCTGAAGGATGAACAGCGTTTTCCCAAAGACAAGCTGAAGGCCGTCAAGCTCCTTACTCGTGACGCACCTCACTCCAAACAGGTCACCGTGGATCCCGAGGGATTGTTTGTTGTCTGCGATCACACACTCGCAATGCTCGGCGGCGACATGGCTGCGGATCGGCTGGGCTTCTACGACACATGGACGGTTCGCGTCGATGGATCTCGTGTATGCAGGGTATGTGGCGAAGAGATCAACAAGGATGTGCTGGTGAACCAAGAGGACTTTTCCGAAGAAGGGCGGCTGCTGAAGCATGCCGATGCGCTGGAGTCACAGGCCTTCCATGGGCAGTCCACATTGACCTTCACAACCAAGCTCAGGTCTCTCCAGGAGTTTTTCGATATGAATGATCCATCGGATTCGACTGTATTTCTGTTGATCTCTTTGCTCCAGCTGCTCCCTGCCCAAGACCAGCTGATCCCCGTTCTACAGGAGTCTCGAGCCATGGCTGAGACGCTCAAGTCTCGCGACCGTGAGGGCAAGGCGCGGGGTATGATTGGTATTGCGGCGACTGTTCTGCTTCTCCAGACTCATCTGCCTCAGCTTGTGCCGCGCAGGTCATTTGGATCTCAGTCACTGAAGCTGGACGGATTCCCACGTGATACAGACGTGGACAAGGCGCCGACGACTGTGGATGGCCTGATGACGGTTCTTCGCAAGACGTTCGAGGCCTACCCCACCTCGTTCAAGGGGCCAAGCGTTGCCGTGATGCGTGGAGTCCTGAGTGAACCGGCGGCTATCCGCAAGGGTGTAGTGGCAATTATCAAGAAGCTGCTTCCTGCATTCAAAGCACCCCTGACTCGTGCAAAATCAGAGTTTGATCTGCATCCTCCTTCGCCGCCACCCGTTGGGCTGATTCCAGTTCGACTCCCTCCCGAGAAGCTGGGAGTTATCACGTCCTTCCCTCCGTGTGGAAACCCTCGTTCGGTATGGGCATCGGATGTCCCTCCTGTGATTCGTCAGCCTGTTGTTCCCCTTGACAAGGTACGTCCTCGTCCGGCAACGCTGCCTCTTCAACCGGTGAACGTTGAGGCTCGGACACTGGTCGTACCCGATGCAAAGGACATTCAGCGTCGTCTTCGCTTGGCCGCGATTCCCAAGGCGGAGGGAGACTCGTGGCGCACGAATCTGATGATTATCCAACGACTGAAGGATGCCTTCCAGATGGATCTGGATGTGTCGTCAATTGACACTACTCAGAAACCCAGTCTCTTGCGCGACATCACGGAAGGGTTTCTCAAGGAAATCGTTGGGACCATCCTCAAGGATCCCGTCAAGCGCAAGGCCTATGAGGAACTTCGTGAGAAGGATCTGGCGCTGTTTGCACTGATGGCGCCTCTCAAGGATGCACGGACAGAGACCAACACTCTCCGTGCAAAGGAGCGTCACTTGTTCACAGATCGTCTGCGCGAGATGACAGACAGTCAGCGCCAAATCACCAAGGACCTGCTTGACCGAGGCATGGCACCGTTTATCATCACCAATGCCGATCGTGATGTGTTCGCGGCCCAGATTGAGCGGGAGCTGGGTCCGCTCGAAGAGATCATTCCTGACGTAGATGTTGGCGTCGGTGCCCCCCGTGACGCACCGGATGACGATGACCGTAATGCAGACGAAGGTGATTATGGGGATCACACTGCACAAGGTAACCGTCAGCGTGACCAAGATTATCCAGAAATCGACAGGGAAGGACCGGTTTAAATGCGAGAGTGAGGATACTATCAAATGACTACGCTCCTCGCTCTCCACATCACTCGCGGTTCCGACCATGCTTCGGATGATACCATCACGTTCCGGACGGATTCTGCATATCCCGATGTTGTCGAGATCACGTCGACCTTCGGCGATTCGAAGAAGCTCTCTTACAAGTACACTCTTCCGCGCAGCCGCTGCCCCCACTATGCTCGGACGATTGTTCGGGCGCTTGTGGATGATGTCGAGCCGTTCGACCGGCTCCAGGTTAACTCGGCTATGTTCCCGGCCGTGATGTACAACGTCGAGGATCTCGGTCAGACTCGCGTGATGGATGCGATCGACGAGATGGTGTACCTCACGTTTGATGCGATCGTTCGTCGCCAGTAAAAACGAACTCACAGACACACAGTAATAGAATAGCAATGCTGACCCTCAATGGATACCAACTTCCCAAGGACTCTCGGGAGTTGGCACTCAAAAAAGCCCTCACAGTTAGACCCTTCTCCTTCGTCAACCCGATGGCTCAGCCGAAGTATCCCGTGTATCACGAGACCAAATCTCACCTCTATGTTCCAAAACACTTTGGTATCGAGCGATTCGGTGTCCCTTCGACGACTCGTGATGTCGAACAGACGGCTGCGCGGTTCTGGGAGTTTACTGGAAGTCTGCGTCCTATCCAGCTCCCCGTCGTCAACTCCTTCCTGCTTCCCGAACCCCATGACGGAATCATCTCGCTCCACACGGGAGGTGGAAAGACAGTGTGTGCGTTGTACATCGCCTCTCGTCTACGCCTCCCTACGCTCGTGGTTGTCCATAACACCTTCCTTCGCGACCAGTGGATCGACCGTGTAAAGGCGTTCCTGCCCAATGCTCGGATCGGACGAGTTCAAGCCGACGTCGCCGATGTGGCCGACAAGGACATTGTGATTGTTATGTTGCAAACCCTTTCGATGAAGGAGTTAAATGATAACCTCTTCGCCCCAATTGGCTTGGTTATCGTTGACGAGTGTCACCACATTGCTTCTGAGGTGTTTGTGCAAGCGCTACCCAAAGTTACGTCGAGGTACATGCTTGGACTGTCTGCGACCCCTGACCGCAAGGATAAACTCATGTATGCTATTCACTGGTTCCTTGGTCCGCTACTGTACAAGTCAGAAACAGGGGATTCAGTGGACACCCAAGTGAACGTGGAGGTCTACGAGTACCAGAACAACGACCCCGAGTTCAACGAGATTGTCATGTCTTCGCAGGGCATGGTGTCGGTTCCTATCATGGTGAACAAACTGACGGGATGCGAAGACCGCACAAGGTGGCTGTGTGGAATCCTGGAGGATGTGTCGGAAGGCGGTCGACAGACTCTAGTGCTGTCGGATCGAGTTCAGCACTGCCAAGATATCCTGGCGGGGCTGAGTCCGGAGTTGCGTGAGACTGCGTGTATTCTGGGAACCGCAGTCAAGCCAGAGCTGAGGGCCGAGTATTGCAAGACGAAAGCGATTCTCATTGCGACGTACAGTATGTGCAAAGAAGGATTCGATGTCCCGACCTTGAACACACTAGTGATGGCCACGCCTCGGCCTGACATTGACCAGATTGTCGGACGGATTCTACGCGTGGAGAAGAAGGGTCGTGCTGTTCATCCGTTGATCGTGGACATTGTAGACCCACAGTTCAGGCGACAGTTCGGGATGCGGAACTCGCTGTACAAGAAGCGGCAGTATCGTGTCACGAAGATGGCACTGCCGTCTGCTTAGTCGTCGGGAGAACCATGGGCGGCGGAGACAACGGGCTGACAACCTGATCCAGCTCATGAGCCGAATCTACGAAGATATTAATCTTATTCAGACCGTTGGTTTCTTCAGGCTTCGAGATGTCCTTATACTTTTCCGTTTGGCTTACGAATGTGCGCGTGACTGAACTCGGGATAAGCGGACTCAACTCCGCCAACCGGTCATACTGATCCTTGACATACTTCAGGAAATCACCTGGCTGCATACGCTGGTCACGGGGGAGGCGCATCTCGACGTTGATGAATCGGTAGAGCTTGGCATAGTGAATAGCCGACATGCGGTGCCCCTCCGCCCGTTTGGCCCAGCCGAAGTACGTTCCAACCGTATTTAGGATTCCAATGACCAGTGATCCCACGCCGAGCGCAGTGGCAGCAAGTTGATGATCCGAAAACAGAGACGACGAACCAGCGTTCAGAAAGGCAACCGCACCCGATCCCACAATCACAGGTAAATCAATGTACGTCTTGCGGTGAGTAAAAATGCTCTCCGCACGTTTGTGCATAATGGCCAACCCGTTCGCCTTCTCGCCGGTTTGAGCGAAGTAATCCTCAAGAGTCACCGTCCATGTTACATTGTTGCCAATCTCAGTCGCTCCGTCACCCATGCTTTGTTTTTTAACGCAGAAGAACAATGAAGGGAGGAGGACTATGGCCGTCGCAAGACATGTAAGTCTCGTAGACGCCGTTCCCGTAAGGGAAAAACATTCCGTCGTAAGAGACAATGAACTTTGACCGCAACGGAGTTCTGGTGACGACGAGTCGGCCCAAGCCAGTTCTGCGGAAGGCGTATCGCACAATCACAGTGGACTCTCGCGACCGTGACCCGACGAAGTATGTCAAGGTGAACGGCGGAGCGCTATCGTCTGATCCTGGAGACTATGTAGTCTACTTTCCCCGCCCGTTCCAGAAGGTGACACGTATTCGCCTGATGAATGCGGCTATGTTGGGTGTCACTCCATCGGATACGTATATCATGATGCAGCTCGAGGGTCTGAATCGTATGGATGAAACTGCATCAGGCGCTGATCGGTCTGGCTACGTGGATTCTACCTTTGCGAAGATTCTCAACGATCGCCCCGTGGTGGCAACAGGTGCTGCTTACACGTATTCAACGATCACGGGCATTACAAACCGGACGTTTACTACACCAACTCTTTCAATTGGGTCGGCTTCTGCGGCAACAGTAACAGCTGTTGCCGGCACATCTGTTACATATGGAGGATTTACATTACCTACTAATCTTGGTTTCACCGACAGTTTAAAGGGCTCGTTTATTACATTGACTGGGTTCGCAAACGCGTTTAACAATGGTACATTTCAGGTTACGGGGAATACTACCACTACGGTTACGGTTACCGGTAACGCGGGTGCAACTACTGTTGGCGCATCTGGAACTATTACAACGGCAGCTACATTTAATCTTGGACTAACTGTTACGAGCGTATCATCAACGATTGTGACGTTTACATCAACTCAGACCATATTGGGGGGTACGGTCGTCACTATCTATGGATTCACGGGTGCGGCAGCGGCGTATAACGGAACATGGGCAATTACAAACCCCACACCTTCTTTAACATTTACAATTCCAACTCCTGCTGGTGTTGTATCTGGCGCATCAGCACCCACCGTGAATTCGACCGGATTTGTAGCTAACGTTGGCGGCAATGCTTCGATAACGGCTGCCACAGCAAATAGTGCTCTGACAAACATCACATTTACTGCATCGAATACATATTCAGTTGGTCAGAACGTAAACGTATCTGGATATACTGGACTTTTCGCACCGCTCAACGGAAACTATGTAGTGCTTTCTGCATCGTCTGCAGCATTCACGGTCGCAAGCACTGCACCTATCCCTGGTGGAACGTTTCAAACAACTGGAACAACCCAGCCTACCTGTTTGATTTCGGCGTCTGGTAATGGAAGTGCACTCACCTATACATTCAACGGTGCCCATAACATTAATATCGGACAGACGATTACTGTATCTCTACCTAATCAGTCTGGAGGTATATTTATGACGGGGGTAGTAACGTCCGTCCCGAGTTCTTCGACTCTTACGATGGCATCGACATATAACGCCACGGCATTCGTTCCTCCAGCAATTCTTGTTACTGTGAATAACCTCCAATACTCCTATGTCACTACGATTACGACTAGTTTCGTAACAGGTCAGTATCTGGTGATTTCTGGATTTACAGATACACCCGGTGGTGTGCAATTGGCGAAGGCCAATACAGCTGCACAGATTCTCCAGTCCTCGTTGTCTACCGGCACATCCGGAACATTCGAAACTACAAATATTATTTACAGCACCGCCGGATTGCCATCCACTTTGACTGCCGCCGGAACTTCGGGAACAGCCATCATCTCCCAGGCGATTTACTACAACGATATGTCCTATGCACCGAACATTACCTATTACAACCCGCCGATTGGAACTCTTGATCGCCTTCACATCACGCTGCGTCGCCACCTCCCGCTCAGTTCCGTGACAACAACAAATCCGGTGAACGCTCCCATTACATTCGGTCCCGCCGAGAATACATTCACGTTCGAGATCGAGTATATTGACAATGTGTTTGAGGACGTATCATCCTTCGAGACGCGTCTGGACAATGCGGACTATACCCCGAAGTTCCAGGTTTAACCCCGCATCGGGTCAACCACGCATCCCCCGTCCAAGTGTCACGAACGTGTCGAACGTGAAGAGAAACACCACACCCGTCAGTACGTAGAGAAACATGTCCTTCCCCGATGAGGGTTCATACCCCGTCTTATTCTGCTCCACAAGGCTCAGAATACGAGCGATCTTATCGGGTTGGTTGTTCATCGCCGCCTGTGCCGCCACGACAGGTGGACCGGAAAAGTTGGCCGTCGCGGGATTCTTGTCGAGAGGCAGGGTCGTCTCCATGCGTTCCACGACTGCCTGAACGCCCTTCTTGGCATTCCCAGGAGCCGCCGCAGGTGTTGCCATGAGATTTACAGTCTTGAACGGGGATCCATGTGCCTCCGTTAAATCTGTGCACACCAGTGCCATTACTTTCCCCCGCTAGAAAATTATGCCCCAGATACTACAAATGAAGCTCACTGGAAATCTCGAACTCGGGGCGGTTGTCGTGCTGGTTGGACTGATTTCGTTTATGCCGAAGATGCTGAGCTTCCTGGTGGAGTCCCAGGTGGGTCGTGCGGTCTCGTTCGGTTTCGTTGCCTTCGTCTGGAAGCAGCACAATGAGCTGGTGGCCCTGCTCCTGGCCGTTGCGCTGGTGAAGGCCTGTTCGTCGTACGAGCACGCGACTGGGTCGCAGTGCCCGGCTGGTCAGTCGATGGTCGGCGGAGTTTGCAAGCCCACGACGACGACGACTACGACCCCGCCCATGGCGAATTCCCCGGGCGCCGTCCCTGCGTAAACTCTCAATACTAAGTAATGAAACTCACAGCACCACAAATCAAGATCGACCTTCTGTTCCTAGGCGTCATGATGATGCTTATGAATGTAGGTTCCCGTTACATTGTGGACGAGTTCAGTCCGAAGGAGGAGGAATACCACCGGAACATCTTCGTGCGCCGAGTGGCGATCTTTGCGGTGTGTTACATGGGCACCCGTGATTTTGTTCACGCACTGCTGCTTACGGCCGGATTCGTGATCATGGCCATGGGTATCTCGCGGACGCATCCGGTTGAGGGATTCAAGGAGTCCATCAAGAAGGGGGGACAGCTATGGGAACCGTACGAGAATCTGCCACCTCTCTTCGCGTCTAAAAACGGAAGCAGAGAAACTGAGAAGAAGTGAGCATCATCATGGAGTCTCTCATCACCCACCAGGACGGCAAGTTTGGGCATCTTCACAAGACCTTCGGGATCGTCGCGTTGGCTCACTTCGTTCATCAGTTTGTAACCTTCTTCTGGACTCGCGCAATGGCCTTCAACAACCGTACATGGATGTACGTCGCCTTCCATTTCATGCTGAGCTGGTCTTCCTTCATCTTCCATCTACCTGTTGTTCGCTCCGAGAAGGCCCCTATGATTTGGCCGGAGTTCAGGGCGCATTCCATTCTCTTCGCAACTCGTTCCATCGTAGCCCTGTGGTTGACGATGAATGGTGTCTCGACCCCGTGGACTCGTCACACCAATGTCATGGCGACCATGGCTCTTGCGGATCTCGCGACCAAGTACTACAAGGTCACAGTTACCACCATG
>Ga0209188_1000281_pt1 | contig 54645 bp, 56 predicted proteins | sample C_130625_EF_Meta_FD_187307 | JGI IMG/M metagenome (GOLD analysis project Ga0209188, IMG submission 187307) | Freshwater microbial communities from Lake Croche, Canada to study carbon cycling - C_130625_EF_MetaG (SPAdes) (version 2) | ecosystem: Environmental > Aquatic > Freshwater > Lake...
GAAGCTATTTTACAAACCGCAAAAGCACTCAAACAAAACATACTTGAATTTGCCGCGAAACTTTTTTCGCTTGACCCCTCCATATTAAGTTTGCAAGATGGGTATGTGATTTGTTTAGACCAACATCAACAGTTGATTTCGTTTGAAGATCTTGCTCGTCAAGCATATTTCAATCACGAAAAAATACCGAAAGGTTTTACCCCAGAGTTAACGGTTAGCCGCAGTTTTGCGCAGCGTGATTTTGATGGCGTATTTACTAATGGTATTCAAGCATCTTACGTAGAGCTTGACCCAGAGACAGGATATGTCAAATTATTAAAGCACTGGGTATTAGAGGACGTTGGTGTCGTAGTAAATCCATTATTACTAGATGAGCAAATTCGAGGTGGGGTTATACAAGGAATTGGCGCGGCTCTATATGAACAGTGTCTTTATTCTGAACAGGGACAATTAATGAACGGAAGTTTAGTCGATTACTTAGTCCCTATGGCTTGTGAAATGCCAGATATAGTAGTTGGACATACTTTTTCCGCAACCAAGACCTCTGAACTCGGAGCCAAAGGGGGTGGGGAAGGTGGTGTTGCAGGATCCTCAGCAGCGGTGTTTAATGCAATTAATGACGCATTAAAACCCCTGAATGTTTATGTTAATGAACTCCCAATCACACCAGCCAAAATTATTCAAGCCATCCAGCAAAAAGCTTAATAGCAAAAACGCGTGTTATTCAATCTTACCAATGACTTTGATGGTATTACTTAAACGTTCTTGATCTTTATTAAGAAAATCATCAAAATCCTTACCGTCGCGATAATCAATCAGAACACCCATTTTTTCAGTCATTTGAATATATTCCGAATCTTGGACAGCACGACCTATATCCTTACGAATTTTTTGAACCAAAGCATCTGGAGTTTTAGCTGGGGCAAATAATCCGACCCACAGGTAGAATTCGGCATTTTTATAACCTAATTCGATTGCTGTTGGCACATCAGGGAATTGAGGGTGGCGTTTTGCACTGGTAATTAATAAAGGGCGTAATGTTCCGGCTTTAATATGCGGAGCGACCACACCAGGAACCCCAGCAGTCATGGCAACTTGTCCACCTAAAACTGCAGTTAATGCAGGGCCACCGCCAGAATAGGGGATATGTTGTAACTTAATTGCTGAGGCATGAGCAATCATCTCTACAGGTAAATGAAGATTACTGTAGTTGCCTGTGGAAGAGTACGGAACTTTATCAGGATTTTTCTTGGCATAGCTTACAAGCTCATCAAAATTCTTCCATGGTGCATCTGCTTTAACCACAAACAAAACAGGTTCAGCAGATACGAGTGCTAGGGGAGCAAATTGTGAGCGATCAAACGATGGCGTTTTATTAAACATGCGATCTGATATAGGTACAGATAAGATTGCCGGTGCTGTAACTAACAGGGTATATCCATCAGGAATGGCGTTTCCCACGGCTAAAATACCAATAGCGCCACCAGCGCCAGGTTTGGTATTGACAACAACGGGTTGATTCCACACTTTAAAAAGTGACTGAGCAATCGATCTTGCTGCTTGATCAACAGCACCACCTGGAGGGTAGGGAGAGATTAAATTAATAGGTTTAGATGGAAAGTCATTTTGCGCAATCGATAGCGAGCTTACGGATGACATTACAAAAACAATAATAGCCGTGAGAGTTTTATAAAAGAATACTTTGTTCATGAGGTCTCCTGATTAGATTTTCAGTATTTTCTGAATATTAGATAGTGCTTAGTTTAACCCCAAAAACATGTGTGGTTCAATCCTCGGTAAAGCTCTTACTTAGCTTTCACTAATGCTATTGTTTTAATCCAACGGGATATTTCCGAAGCATAATATGCGCTATTTTGTTCTAAATTACCACCCATTGGAACTAAATCATTTGCGTCAAATTTTTCAATGACCTCAGGATTTTGTATCGCAAGATTAATCGCTTGATTTAATTTTTGCTTAATTTCGGGTGGCGTATTTTTTGGCACAAAAACACCGGTCCATAAATCATCACGTAATTGAGGGTAGCCAGCCTCAATCACTGTTGGAACATTAGGCAGACTTGCTAAGCGTTTTTCACTAGATACAGCAAGAACCTTAACTTTGCCTTGTTTTGCAAAGGGGGTAACTCCAGTCATTGCGCCGCAGGTAATAGGTGTTTCGCCACTAACGGTCGCTAATAAAGCGGGGCTAGAGCCTTTATAGGGAATATGGGTTACATCTGATTTCCAGATAAAACGAAATAAGTTTTCGCAAGTAATACTTGGCGGAGTTCCAGTACCTGCTGTTGCAAAAGAAAGGCGATCTTTAAGAGCGACCTGACGTAACTCTTCTAAAGTATTAGCAGGAACTTTTTCGTTTACAAAAATACCCATCGGTAAATTACTTGCAAAAGAAACCACTTCAAAATCTTGAGGCTTGTAACCAGATGAAGCCCCAGATGCAGCGTTCACAATAATTGATGGTGAGACTACGAGGATGGTGTAACCATCAGGCGCTGCATTAGCAACATATTGCACTCCAATACTTGCCCCCGCGCCAGCACGATTTTCGACAATCACGGGCTGCTTAAGAATTTCAGAAACCCTTTGGCCAACGATTCGTGCAGTTACGTCCGTTGATCCTCCTGGCGCAAATGGCACTATAAAATGGATGGTTTTATTGGGAAAGTTCGACGTTTGTGAGAAAACTAAAAATGACAAAAAGCTAAGTGTAAAGAACCCAGCTTTAACCCCGGCAATAATCATTTTTTGCACAATAAACCTCCAGTTTTAGTCCTGCCCATCAATCAAGATAAATGCAATACGTGCAGGGTAATCTGAGCGATTTGCCCAAGCATGATTAGTTCCCCGCTGAATTAAAACATCACCAGCACGCAAAATAGTTTCACTCGTTTCCAAAATGGCTGTAATCTCACCAGCAAGGACGATGGCATAGTCCACGGTTTTGGTGATATGCATACCCGGATGATCGCCAGGTTTTAAGTCATGACCTGCATCTGGATATAAATTTGCGAAAGTAATATCCTGAAGACGTTTAATTTCCTGAGGATCTTTAGGCTCAGGAGGGTAATCGATGATCCTCAAAACATTACCATTTTTGGGTGGCAGAACACCAGCGTGTTGTGTGATGGAATCTTCAGAATTAACTTTTACAGGAGACTGCGTTGTCCGCCAAATATTAGTTACACGATAACCAGGCCTCTGGGCAACCTCTTTAACCGCTGGAGATGGACCATCCTCGATAAAGTAAGATTTTCCAGAAGAGTCATTATCGGTAATGACTCTACGAATAGGTTTTAATACATCAGATATTGTTTTCATCATTGTTTAGGGATTCCGATTTCGCGCACTACCCTGGCCCACTTATCAGACTCTTTCTTTAGGTATTGATTAATCTGTACGACACTACCTCCAGCCGCATCAAAACCAATCGTATTAAGACGTTCTTTAAATGCGGAGTCGTCTAATATCTTTTGGATATCAGCGTTAATTTTTTCAACAATATATTCAGGGGTGGATTTAGGGACAAATACACCAACCCACGTGTAATCTTCAAATCCTGTAAAGCCTGATTCAGCAACTGTTGGAACATCAGGCAAGGTGGGTAATCGCTTGGCACTGGTGACGGCTAGGCCAAGTAGCTTTCCAGTTTTTATAAATTGGCTAGCGGCAGGAACTGCGACACTACTAAACTGAACCTCACCAGTCAATGCTGCATTAACGGCAGGACCAGCACCTTTGTATTGAATAGGTTCTACATACACCTTCGCCAATACCTTAAATAAATACTCTGCAGAAAGGTGGGGGGTTGTACCTTCGCCAGGTGAACCATAATTTAATTTACCAGATCTAGCTTCTTCAATAGCATCTTTTAAATTAACAGCCTGTAGACTTTTTCCCGCAACAATGATATTTGGACTAGATGCAACATTGGCTACACCGATAAAGTCCTTATCAAGGCTATACCCTGGATTATTAAATAAAGAAGCATTCACTGTAATCGAGGTGGTATTGAGTAAAATGGTGTAGCCATCTGCAGGTGCTTTAGCAACAGAGCTTGTACCAGTATTGCCATTAGCGCCTGGACGATTATCAACAATCACCGGTTGTTTCCAGGACTCTGAAAGACGTTGACTAATCAGCCGTGCAATGATGTCGGTAGGCCCGCCGGGCGCATAAGGAACCACAAGACGAACTTGTTTATTTGGGAAGTCAAGCGGACTTGATTGCGCAAAACAATGGAGTGTATGCGATGTTATAAAAAGTGTGCACAACACCATGAATAATGATTTAGTAATTTTTTTCATTTTTTATTAGATGCAAAATATTTGAATTTATCCCCTACACGCATAGTATGTCCCTACTTTTTAAGCAGTTGTTTAAAACTAAGTGTAAATGCTAATAAAAATCGCTATCAAAAGGCCGACTTATTTATTAATCATTTGTTTAATAAATAAGTTTTGGAGTTAGAATAATGAATATTCAATAAAAAAACCTCTAAGAATAAGAGGAAAAAATTATAAGAGGGAGACACATGTTTATTGCTAATAAACAGAAATTAAATTCTACACAAATGATGTCTGCTCCTTATAAGCCACAGATCAATGATTTCATACGATTGGAGAAGTAAATGTCAGAAAAAATGACTGGTGCGAAATATTTCGCAAAATTACTAGAAGCTTACGGAGTGACTCACGTATTTTTTATGGATGCAGTATTAAGACGTGCCCTCGCAGAAATGGAAGATACAAAAATTACACGTATTCTGGGACATTCAGAAAAAGGGGTTGGATATATGGCTGACGGATATGCACGCGTATCTGGAAAGCCTGGAATATGTATGGCGCAGTCTGTAGGAGCTGCAAACTTAGCCGCATCATTGCAAGATCCTTATTTGGGCCATTCGCCGGTGATCGCTTTTACAGGGCGACATGTTGCGGCTATGCAATATCGAAACTCTTACCAAGAAGTAGACCATGCGCCACTATTTGAGCCGGTTACAAAATTGAATGCGCAAATGGAAGTAGTTGAGCAAATGCCGCATCTCATTCGGCAAGGATTTCGTGAGGCAACGACTGGCACACCACGCCCCTCGCATATTGATGTTGCCGGGTTTACAGGCGATGCACTAACCCCCTTGGAAGTTGATTTTGAGATTGCTGTCGATGAGGTACATACTCACTTTCCAGCATTTCGACCACAGCCAGATGCCAAGATGATTGAAGTGGCAGTAGCTGCTATAGCGAAAAGTAAAAAACCAATCATTATTGCGGATCGAGGAGCGGTTATCTCTGGGGCAAGGGATGCTTTACATGCATTTGCTAAAAAAATACAAGCGCCCATTACAGTGACCCTCGATGCAAAGTCCTTAGTCTTAGAAGAAGAGTCTTTATTTAGAGGCATGGTAGGTTTATATGGTCGAAGCTGTACCAATCACATGGTAGATGAAGCAGATTTGGTGATTTATTTTGGTAGTAATACCAGTGATCACACAACTGCCAATTGGAAACTACCTAGAGCACATATACAGACTATCCAAGTAGATATGGATCCTGTGGAGATTGGACGAAATTATGCAAAGTGCATTGGCATCCAAGCAGATGTGAGATCAACCCTAGAAGTCCTTGCGCAGGCATGTAATGCTCAGTCTCGAGATGAATGGTTAAATTACACGAAGACTTTATCTGACGCGTGGTGGAAAGAGCAAGAAATTGAGCTATCTAGAACACAGACGCCAATGCATCCACAACGACTTTGCCGTGAGCTGACTAAAATATTACCTAAAGATGCCATCTTGGTTGCGGATACAGGTTACTCTGCCTTATGGACGGGTAACCTCGTTGACATGACCCATCCGGAACAGTTTTACATGCGCGCTGCAGGTTCATTGGGATGGTCTTTCCCAGCCGCAATAGGTGCAAAAGCAGCAGCACCTCATCGAACTGTTGTTTGTTTTACAGGTGATGGAGGCTTCTCGTATCATTTGCCGGAATTAGAGACAGCAAAACGCTGGGGACTAAATGTTATTGTGATTGTGAATAATAATGAGTGTTTATCTCAAGGTGTTAAGAACTTAAATATTGCGTATGGCGATCGTCCTGAGGGAAGAAAAAAAGAATGTTATGTTTATGAACCAACTGACTTTGCCAAGATTGCACAAGCTTTTAACTGTTTTGGTATTACGGTTGAAAAACCTGAAGATTTTAAATCTGCATTTGAAGCAGCGGTAGCGAGTAACTTACCTGCTGTAATTGACGTTAAAACCGAATTTGCTTATCAAGCACAACTAGCCTGGGTCCCCGTATGAGTCAACCATTAACTGTTCGTATTTTGCCAATTCCCCTAGATCAAATGACGCCTGAGCAACGCTCGGTTGCTGACACATTGATTGCCAGTCCACGTAAAAGAGTAAGTGGACCATTTAATGCACTCATCAGAAAGCCAGTACTTGCAGATCGAGTACGTCAACTAGGTGATAGTATTCGATTCGAAAATTCATTACCTGATCATTTGCGAGAATTTGCCATAACAATTACTGCTAAATATTGGTCTGCCAAATATGAATGGTATATCCATAGTAATTTAGCGATTGATTTAGGTATTGAAAAATCAATTGTTGATGCAATTGGTTTAGAGCAAGAAGTTCATCTAACAGATCCTGGACAACAAATTATTTATGAGTTCACACATGAACTATTACATACTAAGCAAGTATCCGATGCCACTTATGAAAAAGCACTTAAGCAGTTTGGTGAAACAACACTCATTGATTTAATGGCAACGATTGGATATTTTGGATTTGTATCCGTCATTTTAAATACTGTACGAGTCCCCTTGCCAGAGGGAATTGTGTTAACTAACTTTAAAAGTTAATTGAGGTACTGATAAGAAGTACCTCAACTTAAAAATTAGTTATTTTTCATATTCGCTGCAGTAATTAAGTCACCATATTTTTTTCTATCTGCAGCGATGGCTTCTTCAAATTGTTTTCCAGTAACTTGCCACGGTACTAAACCAGCCTTCAGAATCTTTTCTTGCATTGCTTTATTAGAAAGGATTTCATCAATAGCTTTATAAAGTTTGGCAGTTATTTCTGGAGGCATGCCAGCAGGCCCAACAACACCGCCTAGTGAACTACAGTCATAGCCTTTTAGACCAAGTTCATTTAAGGTCGGGAAACTAGAGCGGTTAGGGATGCGATTCAGATTAGAAGTTGCTATGACATTTACTTTACCTGCATCCACAAAACTTAATATAGATGGACCTGAGCCGAAGGTGAAAGTTACTTCATTGGCTAATAACGCAACAGCAGCTGGACCGGCCCCCTTGTAGGGCACATGTGTCATTTGAGTGCCAGTCATCTGGCTCAACATTGCGCCTGCCAAATGAATGCCATTACCAATTCCTGGCGAGCTATAGGTAACTTTGCCAGGATTTGCTTTTGCCATGGCGACTAAGTCATTTAAAGATTTGATCCCAGATTCAGGTGTGACTGATAAATAAAACGGAAACTTAATAAAAGAAGTGATGTAGGTAAAGTCTTTTGCGGGATCATAGGGTAGGGTCATTAACGCCATATTGACATCTAAAGCACCCGTTGAGACCATTGATAAAGTATAACCATCTGGTTTGGATTGACGTAAATAATTCATCGCAATCGTACCATTTGCCCCCGCTTTGTTATCAACTATGACAGAAACTTTAAGTTTTTCTTCTAAAGCTTGTGCAAGCATTCTTCCGGCACCATCCACCCCGCCACCTGGGGCAAAAGGAATTACCAAGCGAATTGGTGATGAAGGCCATTCATCAGCAGCATGTGCCATAGAGAACTGCACACATGCGATGAAAGATATAAAAATGACTCGAATCAGCTGGGTTGCTTTCATTTGTTGCCTCTTATATTGGTAATAAAAATGAATAAGAACTTAATACTTTAAGAATGTAAATATCTCATTTACATAAATTCAACTTTAGCTACATCGCCAGGTTGAACCGTCAGCAATAAACCTTCTTCTCTTCCTTCACCAGGCGTTAGATTAATAAATCGGCGAGGTACAAAAGGAGGAACTGAGCAGACATCTAAAGGGTTAAGGTCGACGGAGTATTTTTCGCCGAGTCCCCAAATAATGCGCCATTGGCCCTTAATCGCTACAAAAGTTTCATTCGTATCGTGGTTATGGAGTTTAGGGCCATTACCAGGCTTCGCTTCCACATAAGACATTTGAAAACCTTCGGAAATCGGAATTGCAGACATAGGTTCTTTACCACCATCAACAATGAGACCGGTACCAACAACCAAATAATTTTTTCTTTCATTGCCAGGTAATAAGCTATCTGGATAGCGATCAGGAGGATATTTAAGCTCACTATGACGAGCGACACGGTGATTCATTTGCTCTGGAGATAACTCTTTAATTTCCATTTCATATTGCTTTAATTGCGACATTACTTACCTACCTTTTAAGAATAAATTTTTTTGACGAACTCATGTATCAGAGTACACTTTAATTGATGCTCATTCATAATATGAGTGCTCTCCAAATATACATATTAGGGTTTATGCTAGGTTAATGACACAAGAAAATAATTTTGAAACATATGATTTTTATACAGAGAGCCAATCTCGAAAAGTTCCTGCGAGTATCTGGTTGCCTAAAAATTCTTCTGAACCAGTACCAGTCGTTTTAGTTGGGCATGGTGGGAGTGGTCATAAAAGATCTGGACTTGTACAAGATATTGCCCATGCTTTAATTAATGAACATCAAATTGCAGTTGTTGCAATTGATGGTCCAGTCCATGGCTCTAGAAGAGAAGTTTTTTCTGATGGCCCCCTAGTTCGACAGGAGTTCCGAGACTTATGGGCGACGGGGCTCAGCATTGATCCGATGGTTGCAGATTGGCAATCCTGTATTGACCACGTTTGTCAATTACCACAAATCAATGCAGATCGAATCGCGTGGTATGGGATTTCGATGGGGACCGCTTACGGCATACCTTTACTCGGACAAGAAAAAAGGATTAAGGTTGCATCACTAGGTATGTGGGGCACCTGTCGTGAACCCGCCGCGCGTTTAAAAACCGATGCTGGAAAGATTACTATTCCTGTATTGTTTCAACAAAAAGAGCAAGATGAGATCTTCACTCATGAAGGCCAACAAGACTTATATGAATGCATAGCCAGTAATAATAAAAAATATCAATCCTATCCAGGGGGACATACAGACCCTAAAGATAAACAATTAGAAGATATTGTTCAATTTTTATCACAACATCTTTTGGATGAATGATAGATGCAAATAAAGCATAGAACAGCGATTGTCACGGGGGCTTCTTATGGCATTGGACAAGCTACAGCTATTGCATTAGCAAAAGATGGATATGATGTGGCGATTACAGATTTATCTATTGAGACGCTACAAACAACAAAAATGATGATTGAGTCTGAAGGGGTGAAGGTCATTTGTATTGCTTTAGATATCAGGCACCAAGATCAAATTGATCAAGCCTTAACACGGATTAAAAATGAGTTAGGCTCGCATTATTTATTAGTAAATAATGCAGGAGTACCTTCTTTGCGAAAACTTGCTATTGAAATCACAAAGCAAGAATGGGAAGATTTAATAGCTGTTAATCTGACTGGGACATTTTTTATGACAACCAGCTTTGGTAAAAAGCTCATTGATCAAGGTGAGGGTGGTTGCATCGTTCATATAGGTTCAACGCATGGACAAGTAGGATTTAAGGGGGCTAGTGCTTATGGAATCGCTAAGGCAGGAGTTGGGCACCTTGCCAAAATGTTGTCGATTGAATGGGCGCAGTACAACATACGCGTCAATACAGTTGCACCGGGATCAACCATGACAGAGTCTAGGGCGCCTAGCTTTTCTGATCCCATGCGAAAGGAAGAGTTATTGAGTCGTATTCCACTCCATCGCTTTGGATTGCCAGAAGAAATTGCATCAGCGGTGAAATATTTGGCTAGTCAAGAAGCTAGCTATATCACTGGTCAAACCTTAATGTTGGATGGTGGATTAACAGCGGCATAATCAAAACATGTAAAAAGGCCATCAATGAAGATGGCCTTTTAAAGAGAGTAGTTTTTGTAAGGACTTATTTTGGTAATGGTTGTCCATTTGTTTCTTTTAGCATCGGTGTGACGATGATGCCCAAAATATAGATAGAGGCTAAAACCATAGCCGCCATTCCGAAGCCACCAAAAGCGACAATCATCGTACCTCCTAATAATGGCCCTAAGCAAGCAATAAAACGAGGCGCATTAAATACAAAGGCAAGAGCAGTTGCACGAACTCTCGTTGGATAGAGTTCAGGAAGCCATGAAGCCATCCAGGTGTATTGTCCATTAGTAAAAGCACCAGTGACAAACGCAAGAGCCAGTAACCAAGTTAAATCTTTTGTTAAAAAGAAAAATATGGGTGTTACTATTAAAGAGAGCACAAAGAAAGTGATTGTGACAGGTTTGCGACCAAATTTATCAGCCAAGAATCCGAAGCTAACATACCCAGTAACAGAACCAGCTGTGTATGCCATGCCCGCATAACTTGCCCATTGAGGTGCAATCTTCCCACTAGCAGCAGCAATAGAAGCGATAAATGGAGGTACCCATGTGGCGATTCCCCAGAAACCGACAGTCGTAGTTAATGACATTAAAAAGAGGATGATTGTTTGTTTTCTTAATGACTTATCAGTAAATAAATCGACTAAAGTAAATTTAGCTAATTTAGTTTGATCATCATTTAACGAAGTACCACTTTTTTGTAAATTAATTGCAGAAACTCTGTTTTTGTTGACCTCTTCCCAAAGTTCAGACTCCGGGATTGCTCGCCTAATCCATAAAGTTAATAATGCTGGGAGTACACCAATTAAATACATGTATCTCCATGCGTCAGGTCCCATTGGTGAAACATATAACCAAGTAACTGAGGCGATAAAGAACCCTATACCTAAGCCGCACTGCATGAGTCCTGCACCTTTACCGCGCGCATTATCAGGCCACAACTCTGCCATCATCGAGCTACCAGTTGCCCACTCTGATCCCACGGCAACACCAACTAAGAACCTTAAAATAGCAAATGACCAAAAATCCCAAGCAAAAGAAGATAGGCCTGTCAGGATTGAGTAGGCGAGGATGGATATAATCATCATCTTTTTACGGCCGATATAATCCGCCATTACGCCGCCTAATACACCACCAACAGCCCAACCAAATAAATTAATCGCGATAATTGAGCCAATGTAGAAAGGGATAGATCCATACAGAGATGGATCCAATAATTGTCTAAAAGCAGAGCCAGCCGTTAAAATTAATGCGAAGTTCTCAAAACCATCAAACATCCATCCTAAGTTGGTGGCAAGTAAAATAAGCCAATGTTTTTTTGAAAGCGTACGATACCAAGGTAACTCTTGGTTACCAATTGTTGTAGACATGCTGTTCCCCTTATTGTTAACTTCTTATTATTTAATAGGTACTTATTTTGCTACTCTCTTTTTTGCTGCCAAATGTACTGCTTTTAGTATTTCTGGATATGTCGCACATCGACATAAATTGCCAGATAAATAGTGTCTAATTTCCTCATCAGTTGGGTTGGGTATTTTATCTAAAAGTTGTTCGGTCATTAAAATAAATCCCGGGGTGCAAAAACCACACTGAAAGGCACCCGTTTCAATAAAGGACTCTTGGATTGGATCTAAAACGCCATTGACCTCCATACCCTCAATCGTTCTTACATCGGTTTGATCAAGAGATTTAGCAAATTCGAGGCAGCCAGAAACGGCTGTACCATTCACAATGACGGTACAAGTACCGCAGAGTCCTTGCCCACAGCTTTCTCTTGCCCCTTTGAGATGCAGCTTGTTCAGTAATTCAATGATATTTTGGTGGGGCTGGACTTCAGTTTGAATGACTGTGCCATTAAGTTTGAATTGAATGGGTATTAACTGGTTCACGATATTCATTTCCTTAAGATTTATTTTGGGCTTTACGCATGGCCATAAAAATAAGTTCTGGCGTCATAGGTAACTCATTAATTCTTACTCCTACTGCATCTTCAATGGCATTGGCGATTGCCGGAGAAACACCGAAAGTCGCACTCTCGCCGACTCCTTTAGCACCAAATGGACCATCGATTTGATAGGCTTTCACCGCTTCATTTTCCATCACCAACGGAATATCATTAAATCCTGGGATTTTGTAGTCAGCAAAAGATGCATTAGTGACTTGACCAGAATCTAGATTCATTTTCTCCGTTAATGAGAAGCCGAGTTGCATGATAGCGGCACCAGAGATCTGAGTTTGAACAATCTCAGGGTTAATTGGGTTCCCGCAGTCAACGACATTAATCAAACGGTCAATCGTGATATGACCTGTTTCGGTATCGATGGATAGCTCGACACCAGTTGCACCAGCCATCCAAAATGGTGTTGCATTTAGAGTTGAGCCATCTTTTTTGTCTGGTGAGGTATATGTTGGAATAAAACTTCCGTATCCAACGATAGAACCAGCTTGCATACCATAATGTTTTATAAAGACATCTCGAAAATGATAAGGCGCTGTCATTTGCATATCAGTAGCCATTTTTTCGAGACGATTCTTGGCATCTTCAGCAGCTAATTTAACCGCCTTGCCCATGTGATAGACAGACCGCGAGCCAAGGGTAGCCATGTCGTAAGGCGTCATATCCGTATCTGGATTACTTACCTTAACAGCAGCAGTTTTTACACCCAATACTTCAGCGACAATTTGCGCCATGGACGTATCAGAAGCTTGCCCCATATCTACCGAGCTCATCGATAAAATACAACTGCCATCAGCATTGATGGTGACAATCGCAATAGAGGTGGTTGGTGCAACCGCAGCTTTGAATGCAACTGCAATGCCACGACCACGCCGAATAATGCCAGTTCCTTTATCGAAAGGTTTATCCCAGCCAATTTTTTCTGCTACAGATTCAAGTACTTTCTCAATTTCCGCGCCCTTCATCAGGGTGCCAGTTGCTTGAGGGCGACCTTCTTTTAGAATATTTTTTCTACGAATCTCGAGCGGATCAATATTTAAGCTACGTGCTATCTCATCGGTATGACTTTCATAGGCCCATACTAATTGTGGGATACCGAAACCTCTTAATGCACCAGAGGGAGGCCTATTGGTATAAAGAGCATAAGAATCGATTTCTACATGGTCAATATCATAGGGGCCAGCTGCAGTAAAGCCTGATTTTTGAGTTACCCTGGGACCTATATCAGCGTAAGCGCCACCATTCCAATAGACATCACATCTTCTAGCAAGAATCTTGCCCTCTTTACTCACCGCACTTTTAATTTTGAAAGTGGTCGGATGTTTCGTAATCGTATAGAACTGCTCTTCCATCGTAAGAGAGATTTTTACCGGTCGCTTTGTGAGCATTGAAGTAGCAACAACTAGCGCCTCTAATTTGATATAGAGCTTTGCTCCAAAGCCACCACCAAGATGAGGAACTTTAACTCTAATTTGATTTTCACGCCAACCAAGCAGACGGGCAATTTCTAAGCGCACAAAAGAGGGGCTTTGTGAGGCAGTATAAATAGTAATTTTGTCATGCTGAGCATCAGCAACTGAGACCATTTGCTCAAGAGGCGTATGCATCACTTGTTGTGTGTGATAAGTATGCTCAAAAACATGGTCAGCAGAATCAAATATCGCTTGCGGATTACCTCTTTTGAGATGGTAGTCTAAGGCAATATTCGTGTCTTTTTTACCATGCAAATGTTTTAAGTCAGGGAAGGTCCCAGATGGCTTTAACTCATTATGCACAATGACATCAGAAGTCATTGCTTCCACTTCATCATAGACGGCAGGTAGCTCTTCATATTCTGCAATGATGAGTTGGGCAGCATTTTCCGCAATATGTGGATCTTCAGCTAAGACAATCGCTACAGGTTCTCCAACAAAGTGAACCTTCCCAATCGCCAAGATAGGTTGATCTAAAAAAGCAGGTCCATAGTATGGATCTGGAATAATTGTTTTAATATCATCTGCTGTGTAAACCGCAAAAACACCAGGATAGGACTTTGCCTGAGAGGTATCTATAGACAGTATTTTTCCGTGCGCAACGGTACTTCTAAAAATTTTACCAATCAACATTCCAGGAAGTTTGACATGGTGAGTATATTCAGTCTGACCAGTTACCTTGTAGCGACTCTCTTTTCTCGGCAATGATTGACCAACTTCTTTTAATGATTCTGAAGTATTACCCATTATTCGCTCCTTTATTCATTAATGCTTGTATTGCACGCTTCACATAGATGCTAACGAGATGCAATTTATATTCGGAAGAACCTAATTCATCCGATAACGGGCTAATCTCTGTTAAAGCAATAGCTGCAGCTTCATCGAGGACAGCGTCATTGATCGATTTATTGGTTAAAAATGCTTGCGTCAAAGATAAGGTAGTTGGAACCTCACACACAGCACCTAATACAATCCGAATATCTTCAATGGTATTTTTATTGGACTTTAAATTTACCGCCACACCCAAGGCAGGCCAATCATCCGCTGAGCGGGTAGTGCATTTCATGTAAACACTATGGTGCTTTGTTTTTAATGGAATTAAGACTTCCGTAATTAACTCATTTTTTTCTAAAGCTGTTTCATAGTAACCAACATACAAATCTTGAACTTGCATGACGCGAGTGGAGTCTTTACTTTGAATGCGTACAGAGGCGTCTAAACAACTCAGTAGAGGAGGTAAGTCCATATGAGGATCGCCATGGGACAGTGCGCCACCTAGTCTTGCAGCATTACGCACGCGCACATTAGAAAGCTTTTTCATTACCTCTTTTAGGACTGGCAGTTCTTTTGCGACCAAAGCAGAGTGCTCAATCTCTGTAAGAGATGTTAAAGACCCAATACACAGATGATTGTCTTTAACGCTGATATCAGAAAATCCTTGAACAGATCTTAAGTTAACGAGTTTAGTTGGTGCAAAGACTCCCGACTTCATCATTAACATCAGAGCCGTTCCACCTGAAACCATGCGGACATTTGTATCATCCAAGCTTAAGTAATTAAGGGCCTCAGCCATAGTTTTTGGTTCTACCCATTCAAACGAATGCATATTAATCTACCTCTTTAAGTTGAAATGCAAGATTTAAATTTTTCGCAAACTGACGTTCTAATTCTTTTGCTTTTGATTTAATTACCGGCTGTCCAAGACTACCTAATTTACCGGTTAAAGAAACATCGATAACATAATCAATTTGAGTATGGCCATTGATCTCAGAAAGGTTCGCAGTAGAGGTGGAGATTAATCGACCTACCATACCCATTGGTGTACCTTCAGACTTGGCCACAATTTTGTTTGGGGAATGAGACTCGCTAATCTCCACGAGTATTTGGAACTTAATGCGAATATAAGCAATTTTAGTTTCAAGAGTGGCACTATATTTATTCGGACTAAGTTCAACTAAATCCGAAACGCCATCAATGCAGGAAGCGAAGAAATGTACATCATTTAATCGATTGAATACATCATTGATATTCGCAGGGACTTCTATTTTTCCATCAATAAGCATAATTAATCTAGTGAATAAAGTTTAATAAATATATTTCGAAAAAAATCTACTGACAAAAATAGATGATTAATACTTAAGGTTTGTGAGGTGCCGTTCACAAAGTTGTCTCCATATTTTTTAAATTATTGTATTTGATTCATAGCTTAACACTAAATAAGATTCAGATAGCTTTTGATTAGGGTTAACTAGTAGCTAAAAAAAAGATGGAATAAACAAATGTTGGGGGGGATTAAATTAATTCATACCTATAAAAAAAATTATCATTTGCCAAGATATGCGATGAATTTAATACTGTGCTGAATTCAAATTTACAAAAGGGGAGACAGGATGGCAGAAATATTTGTCGCGCATTCGAAAGATTTAGTAGAGGGAAGCAAAGTTTTCTTTCAAGCAGATGTTGGGGAATTATGCCTTATCAAAGCAAACAATCTTTTTCATGCATTTTTAAATATATGTCCGCACCAGGGTGGTCCGGCTTGTAATGGTTTGTTGATTCATCGGGTTGAAGAAATCATTGCTGAGGATAAGACTTACCATGGAATGCGTTTTCATGAAAAAGATTTACATATTGTTTGTCCTTGGCATGGTTGGGAATTTAACGTCGAAACCGGTAGATGTGCTGGTGATGGCCAATTCGCATTGAGACGATTTCCGGTAACAGAAAAAAATGGAGATTTATATGTCACAGTTAAATAATTCAATTGAGCAGAACATTGAATTTCATCCAGGTTCACTTGAAAACATAGAAGAGATAAAAAAATTATCTACACAATTAACTGGATTAATTCAAAAAACACTCAATCTATATCAGTCTGACAAACTTGAATATGAGGTTTTACAAGATTTGCTAGAAGTCATTATTCAGGTATACGGTCAAAAATTTGATGATGGCCAGCGCTTGCCAATTATTGGATTGGATTCGGAAATTACCGCTACTACAGCCCTTGTTGCAGCATCGTCCTTATTAAAGATGAGAAATTTAGAAATCTTTGAATTAGGTATGTGGCAATCATGGTCTGGTTCAAGATAAATCAAGGGATTCTATTATGTTATTTCGTTCAAGCACACCGCAATTTGATCAAACGATTCAAGGGTTTCATACAGGAGAGCATTTAGCCAATGCAAGAAAACAGGCTGATGAAAGAAATTTAGATGATGTATTAATTGTGGACGTAGATTGCCACCATTATGAAACAGATAATTTCGCTGAGATTCTCGAGTACATCGAAGATCCTGTTATTAAGCAGACAGCAATTAACACATACGCCTACAAAGGCGCTGCAGCTATGATTTATGATCAGCCGGGATATCAAGATATTGGCGGAAGAGTCACTCGCTATTTAGAGCGCAAGGGAGAAGTTATTCCTAAAACAAATCAACCGCGAGAAGTCGAGCAAACACTTCGGTGGATGAATGCGTTGAGCGTTGATATTGCATGTATATTTCCTACGCCAATGTTGTTTATGGGGCTACACCCTCAACATGAAATTGAAGTAGCCCTGGCTAGAGCCTACAATCGTTGGTTAACTGAAAAAGTATTGCCTGCAAATTCACGCATTCGTTCGATGTTGTATTTGCCATTTAATGACCCTGAGGCAACTTATCAGATGGTGAAAGAGTATGGTAAAACTCCAGGGGTGATTGGGTTTATGGTGGTATCTACACGATATAAGCCAGTCTACGACAATGCATTTATGAAAACCTATGCACTATTAGAGGAATTGAATTTACCTTTATCGTTTCACGCCTCATATCACTGGAACGACCAATTAATTTCAATGACCAATCGTTTTATCACTGCACACGCTTTGGGTTTTACGTTTTTTAATGCAGTTCACTGTACTAATTGGATTGTCAATGGCTTGCCTGAGAGATTTCCTAAATTAAAGGTGATTTGGATTGAATCCGGTTTGGCTTGGGTTCCATGGTTGATGCAACGTTTAGATAACGATTACCGCATGAGAACATCTGAGGCGCCAGCGTTGAAGAAATTACCAAGTGAATATATGCGTGATATGTACTACACCACGCAGCCAATGGAAATGGTCAACAATAAGGAGGCACTGGAATTAACCTTCAAAATGATCAATGCAGATACCCAACTCCTATATTCATCTGATTACCCGCATTGGGATATGGATTTACCTAGCACCATTTGGGATCTCGACTTTCTTTCAGAACAATCGAAAAGAAATATTCTTGGTTTAAATGCAAAAAGAATTTTTAATTTAGACGTATAAAAATAACCAAGGAGCTTTATCAATGAAAACTGACGGGATTTTAATTGCTTACCAGCAGCACATCAATGGACAATTTGTATCTGCTGTAAGTGGTAAAACCATCGAGAGTATGAACCCTAGCTTAGGTACTCCATGGGCAACGATTCCTGACAGTAATCAAGACGACGCTAATCTTGCCATCAGCGCCGCTAGAGAAGCTTTTGATAATGGTCCCTGGGGTAAGATGACGGGTACGCAGCGTGCCAAACTTCTCCGTAAATTGGCCGATATTATTGCCCGTGACGCAGAGGAGTTGGCAAGCTGCGAGACCCGAGATAATGGTAAGTTATATCGTGAAATGCTGGGTCAATGGAAATATATCCCTGAATTCTTTTATTATTTTGCGGGGATGGCTGACAAGTTACAAGGTGACACGATCCCTTCAGACCGATCCAACTTTTTCATTTATACAAGGCGTGAGCCTATCGGTGTAGTTGCTGCAATTACTCCTTGGAATTCACCCGGATTATTATTAGTATTCAAATTAGCACCTGGCTTAGCTGCAGGCTGTACCTTTGTAGTAAAACCCTCTGAGCATGCTTCCGTTTCAACGATTGAACTTGCAAAGAGGTTTGTTGAGGCAGGATTTCCGCCGGGTGTATTTAATGTGATTACCGGGCTTGGAGGAGTAGGAGCTCATCTTGTTGAACATCCAGAAGTTGATAAGGTTGCCTTTACCGGGGCAACTGATACTGGGAAACGAATAGCCGCATCAGCGGCTAAAAATCTCACACGTGTTTCACTTGAGTTGGGAGGTAAATCCCCAAATATCGTATTTGAAGACGCTGATTTAGATGTTGCGGCAAATGGTGCAATTGCAGGTATTTTTGGTGCCACTGGTCAAACCTGTATGGCTGGATCAAGATTGCTTGTGCATGAAAGTATCTATGATGCCTTACTAGAAAAAATCATTGCAAGAACACAAAAAATAAAATTAGGAGATCCAACAGATAACGCGACGGAAATGGGCCCGGTAGCAAACGAGCCTCAATTGATGAAAATATTAGATTTTATTGATGTGGCAAAAAAAGATGGCGCACGACTATTGTACGGTGGCAAACAGGATAAGGTATTAGGAAAAATGTTTGTGGAGCCAACCATTTTTGGTGATGTAAATAACCAGATGCGGATTGCGCGCGAAGAAGTCTTTGGACCGATTCTCAGTGTTATACGCTTTAAAGATGAGGCAGATGCTATAAAAATTGCCAATGACACAAGGTTTGGCTTAGCTGCTGCCGTATGGACGCAAAATATCCATCGTGCCCATCGTGTTGCGCATCAATTAAGAGCCGGAACAGTTTGGATTAACGCATATCGGGTTGTTTCATTCTTGACACCATTTGGAGGTTTTAAAGAAAGTGGTATGGGGCGTGAGAACGGTATAGATAGTATTCGTGAATATACAGAAACAAAATCTGTCTATGTTGAACTAACTGGAGAACCAAGGGATCCATTTACTTTGGGATAAATAGCATGAATCAGCTTATAAAAAATTCAATTTTTAGTCCGTTACTTGATTCTGATAAAAAAGAGTCAAGCCTATGGCTAGGAATTGGAGTTTTTGTTTTATTAGCTATTTTCTTTTATATCCATCAAATCGCGGATTTAAAAATATCAAATGCATTAAATGGTGGCCTGATGGCTGCTGGTGCGACTTGCTTAGGATCATTGCCGATACTGTTTTCTCAATCGTATTCAAAAAAAACATATGACACACTTCTAGGGTTTGGTGCTGGAGTGATGTTGGCGGCATGTTTCTTTTCTTTAATCATGCCAGCAATACATATTTCAAAAGAAATTGGCTTAAGTCCTTTTTATGCCTCGGCAACGGCTGGAGTTGGGATTATTTTAGGAGCTGGCTTTATGCTCCTTATCGATAGATTGTTACCTCACGAGCATTTTATCAAAGGAAGAGAGGGGCCTGCGGTTGGATCTTTTAATCGAATCTGGTTATTTGTGATTGCAATTACCCTACATAACTTTCCGGAAGGATTGGCAATAGGACTAGCTTTTTCCGGGGATGATTTGGTATCTGCAAAAGCATTGACTACGGGAATTTCCATACAAGATATCCCTGAGGGTATGGTCGTTGCTTTAGCCCTAAGGGGAATTGGCTATGGTCGCATTACCTCTGTTTTAGTAAGCGTGTTGTCAGGATTAGTCGAGCCAGTTGCGGCAGTAATTGGTGCCGTAGTCATCGGACATCATCCGCAATTAATGCCTATTGGATTATCTTTAGCTGCAGGCGCTATGTTGTTTGTGATTAGTAATGAAATTATTCCTGAGTCGCATCGCGATGGTAAGGGAATATATCCAACCGCAGGTTTGATTTTAGGATTTGTACTTATGATGATATTGGATAATGCACTATGAAAAATACTGAGTTAAATATGATTTCTTCTCAAAGTAAATTTAAATTAATCGTTGGTTTGATGATTAACGTAATGGGCGTATTTGCAATTTTAAATATGTGGATTTTAAATTAACGCTCATTATTTAAACTTTCTAGAAGCCAATTTTTAAAGGTTTGTACTTTAGCCAAATCGGAATTTCCATGAGGCGATACTAAGTGATAGTTGTAAATAGATTCTTGACGAAAAGTAAATGGTTCAACTAGCCTTCCTGAGGCAAGATCATCATCAACCACAGTTGAACGGCCTAAGGCAATACCAAGACCAGCAGAAGCTGCGTGTAAGGTGGTAATTAAATAATCACAATTAATAAAGTTTTTAAATTCTTTGTTTTTAATTCCGGCTGCTTGTAACCAAGTTTGCCATTCGTCTTGAACAACAGGCGAAACAGTTCTTAGGATTGTTTGTTTGAATAAATCCTCAATCTTGTTCATGGGGAAAGTATTGCGCATAAAGTCAGGGCTGCAAACAGGAAAGATCTCCTCTTTACCTAGGCTCACTGCATCAACACCAATCCAATTTCCGGAGCCATGCCAAATCCCAATATCAAAATTATGTTTGATACTACTTTGTAGCACTTGCATTGTTTTGAGTCGCAGTTTGATTTTGGGATAGCGTGCTGTAAACTCTGGCAACCTCGGAATAAGGCGTTTAATTGCAAACATACCAAGGCATTCGATGGTTAAGATATTTTTATTCTGTTGATTGACGATCCTATCAGTAGCGCTTGATAAACTTACAATAAAATCCCGAGCGACATGAAGATAATCCTCACCCACTTTTGTTAACGTGAGTTGATTTGCTCCCCTGTTAAATAATTTCTCACCTAAAAGATCTTCAAGATTTTTAATCTGATGGCTAATAGCTGTTTGAGTTAAGTTTAACTCTACAGCTGCTTTAGTAAAGCTTGAGTTTCTTGCCACAGACTCAAAAGATAGGAGGCTTGTGATGGATGGTAATTTGGTTTTCATGTGATTTGTGGTTTTTAATCTTACCGTATGAATTTATTTCATCAGCCTATGTTATTAATTCATCTTAAATAACATTTTTAGGATAATAAATATGATTAAATAAAAACTATAAATTAATATAAAAATACAGGAGAAAAAATGCTTTTATTCCCTCATGTTAACAGAGTGAATGCTCGTTTTCTACATTTGATTAGTCTTGCTTTATTACTATCCTTCCATCCTATCTCGGCATTTTCTCAAAGTAATTACCCCAATCAACCCGTACGAATTATTGCACCGTTTGCACCTGGTGGTCCAACCGATGGGATTGCAAGAAAATTAGCCTCGGCACTTTCTCAGGTAACAGGAAAATCATTCATTGTTGAAAACAAACCCGGTGCGCAAGGCATTATAGGAACAGTGCATGTCAAAGATGCTAAGCCTGATGGGTACACGCTTTTGTTTAATGAAACTACTGGGGTGTTTGCCATTAATCCAGCGATTACAAAACCACCACCATTTGATAGTAGAAAAGACTTTACGCAGATAAGCTTAATTGCTTCTGGGCCTATTTTTTTACTCGTCAATAGTAATTCTCCGGTGAAAAATGTAAAAGAATTAATAGAGCTATCTAAGAACACGCCTAATGGATTATCGTTTGGCTCAGCAGGAGGGATGGGACAATTTCCAACGCACGTGGCCCCGGAGTTGATGAAAATGAAGTATGGGCTACAGGCTCAGAATGTGGCCTATCGCAGTGCTGGCTTAGCTCTCATTGATCTTGCTGGTGAGCGAGTTCAGCTTGCTATGTCTACAGGACTAGTTGCCGCACAGCCATTTATTGACTCCGGCAAAGTCAAGCCGATCGCAGTTACGGGATTACAGCGATTACCCACTCAGCCTAATGTCCCAACCTTTTATGAATTGGGGTACCCTTTTCCTGAGTTAGATGAAGGCGCCATGTTTGCATTTTTTGGCCCAGCGAACTTACCACCAGAGGTCATGAATTATTTAAATGCTGCTGTAATTAAAGCACTGCAATCTAAAGAGATGATTGATAGTTTAAAAGTTTTAGGTTTTTCTATCGCAAAGAATCAAGGTCCACAAGCACATACGGAATTTATGGATAAAGAAATTAAGACATGGGGCAGTATCGCGGTAAAAATGAATCTGGCGGAGTAATGTCTTGAACAATAGTACAAAGTCCTTGAGACATGAAATATCTCAAGCAGAGTGGGAAGTTAGGGTAGAGCTTGCAGCTTGTTATCGATTATTAGCGCATTTTGGTTTAAGTGACTTATCCTATAACCACCTATCAGCAAGAGTTCCTGGTTTCCCAGATTTATTTTTAGTCAAGCCAACGCAATTTTTCTTTGAAGAAGTGACAGCGTCTTCTTTACTTAAGTTTGATTTTTTAGGTAATCCCTATCAAGATAGTCCGCCGAATCGCGGTGGCGCGCACATCATTCACGGCGGCATACTTCAAGCAAGACCTGACTTAAATGTAGTTTTTCACACACATAGTCCAGCTAATGCAGGTGTATCAGCACAAAAGCATGGTTTATTGATGCTGTCTCAACATGCGATGCCATTTTTTAATCGCATTGCATATCATGATTTTGGTGGGTTTGAGTTTAATGAAGATCAACGCGATCCGATTATTCAGAGTCTAGGTAGTTTTAATTATGCAATCTTACGCAATCATGGCGTGCTTGTTTGTGGACAAAATATCCCGCAAACATTTGTTGATTACCATTACTTAGAGACCGCGTGTAAGATACAGATTAATGCATTAGCCGGAGATAGTGAGGTCTCCATCATTGATGATGCGGTTTGTGAAAAAGCTGCAACACAATATCAAACAATTGACCCTAATCGTCGCGGGGGAAAAGACTGGCCAGCCAGCCTACGATTATTGGAAAGACATTACCCAGACTACCAAACATAGTTCAAGAATATACAAATTAACTAATAAGAGACTGATACACAATGGATGAAATAGAAAAGCCAGAATTTTCCCCACAAAAACTAGGGTGGGGTAGCGATGTTGCTGCGCAAATGTTAAGAAACTTAGGTATTAAATATATTGCGTTAAACCCGGGGGCTAGTTACAGAGGTTTACATGATAGTTTAGTTAACTATTTAGGCAACCGTGATCCGCAAATGTTGTTGTGTTTACATGAAGACCATGTGATTTCAATTGCGCATGGATATGCTAAAGCCAGTGACGAAATGATGGCGAGTGTCTTACATAGCAACGTTGGATTATTCCATGGTCTGATGGGAATATATAACGCCTGGTGTGATCGTATGCCGATCTTAATTTTAGGAGCCACTGGACCTGTCGTTCCAGAAAAGAGAAGACCTTGGATTGATTGGATTCATACCTCAAAAGATCAAGGAGCGGTTCTCAGAAACTTCTCCAAATGGGATGATGAACCACGCTCGGTGCACGGTATTGTGCAATCATTTTTACGCGCTAATCAAATCGCCATGACGAAACCTAGCGCACCCGTCTATATCTGTCTTGATGCTGGACTTCAAGAAGAAGCTTTGACAGAGAGCGTTGATATACCATCAGTCGCCAGATTTGCGCCTGCGAAAGATCCAAGTCCATCACAAGATCAACTCCAAGAAGCAGTTCAATTGCTGTCCAATGCAAAAAAACCTTTGATACTCATGGGAAGAGTTTCACGGAGTTCGGCGGGGTGGGAAGAGCGCATTCGTTTAGCGCAGAGTCTAGGCGCCTCGGTATTGACTTCTATACGAGAACGTTCAGCATTTCCCACGGATCATCCATTACATGTTGCGCACCCATTTTTCTGGCTAACAGCCCAAGCAAAAGAAGCTGTTAGCTCTGCCGACTGTATATTGAGTTTGGATTGGCCTGATTTAAATGGTACTTTAGAGCAAACATTTTCTGATGTGACCAAGTTCAGTGGAAAAATGATTCATGTGTCATTAGATAGTGTTTTGCATAATGGCTGGAGCATGGATTACTTTGCACTATCACCCGTTGATTTACAGATTGCATCTGGGGTGGATCAATTTGTCAGTAATTTACTACCTTTAATTGAAAATTCGACTCAAGTTAAAAAGCAGACTCCTCCACCATTAAAGCTACCGGCGAATCTAAGTTATAGTCAAAATGCCAATCAAGAGATTTCACCCCATGATATTGAAGTTGCATTAGCCAAGGTGCGCGGAGAAGAATTATTTACGCTTGCGCACGTCACTATCGGTTGGGTTGGTGACGCTTATCACTTTAGGGATCCTTTAGATTTTCTTGGCCATGATGGTGGTGCAGGACTTGCAGCCGGACCAGGCATTACAGTGGGCGCAGCTTTAGCCTTGAAAGATACCAAACGGATTGTGGTTGCTGTTCTTGGTGATGGAGATTTTGTACAAGGTGTGTCCGCATTATGGACAGCGGCTCACTATAAGTTACCAGCATTATTCATTGTTTCAAATAACCGATCCAACTTTAATGATGAAATCCACCAACAAACAGTTGCCAAACATCGTGGTCGTCCAGTTGCCAATCGATGGATTGGACAGCGTATTGATGACCCATGTATCGATATAGCTGCGTTGGCAAAAGCTCAGGGCGTAATGTCTGAAGGACCAGTAACTGAATTATCAGATCTGGAAAATGCCTTAAGAAGAGGGCTTGACGCTGTGCGTGCTGGTCAGCCGTACTTAATTGATGTACATGTAAAGCCAGAGTATGCCAATGCGCCTTTATCTCGCGGAAAGTAAATTTTAATCATGAATAGACTCTCGAAGATGATCCTTGGGGTCATGATTTGCTTACTTGGTATTGGACAAGAGGCTTTCGCAGAACTACCGTCTGAATTTCCAACCAAGCCTGTTAAGTTAATCGTGCCCTATGGTCCTGGAGGTGCGGTGGATATAACCGCTAGAATTTTAGCTAAAGATCTGTCTAGTATGTGGGGTCAACAAGTGGTTGTTGAAAACAAGCCTGGTGCTGCTGGAATGATTGCCGCCAACACAGTAGCAAAATCAAGTCCTGATGCCTATACACTCTTGATCACTGATGATGGCGTTTTAATTAGCATGCCGCAGATTCAAAAAAATATGCCCTATGATCCTCTGGGTGATTTGCTATCCATTGGCATGGTATGTATGTTTCCGTACGTGATGGTTACCAACTCAAAAACGAACATCAAGACAATGAATGATCTTATCTCAGTTGCCAAAGGATCACAAAAAGGCCTAGATTATGCAACCAATGGAGTTGGTAGCACGCATCATTTAACCTGGGAGTCCTTTCAAAAAACGGCCGGTATTAAGTTAAATCATATACCCTATAAAGGCGCAGCTGCAGCCTTGCAAGATGTTGTTGCAGGTGAAGTATCTTTGATGATTGTGGCCGTTTCAACCGCATTGCCGTTTATTAAAGATGGACGATTAGTGCCAATAGCGATTGGCAGTCTTGAACGTTTAGCCAGTATTGCCAATGTCCCCACGATTTCTGAATCAGGTTATCCAGGTTTTGAAGCCATTGCTTGGCAAGGCGTATTGGCACCAAAAGGAACTTCACCAGCGTTAATAGAAAAGATTAGTAACGACATGAGAAAGATTACACAAAGTGCATCCTACAAAGAAGCATTAATTCTCAGAGGCACGGAATCAAGAACCAGTAGCGCGCTAGAAATGAGTAGGCGAATTAAAGTCGAATTTGACAAAACCAGTTCACTGATAAAAAGTTTAAATATTCAATTAGAGTGAATTTACAGGGGAAGCTATGCGTACCTTTAAGAATTTTGTAACTTTTACCCTTTTATTATTTTCAATACAAAGTATTGGACAATCTTTTCCAAACAAGCCTGTAAAAATTATTGTCCCCTATGGAGCGGGTGGGATCAGTGACATTGCAGCGAGAATTATTGCTAATAAATTATCACAGATGTGGCAGCAGGCTGTCATTGTTGACAATAAGGTAGGCGGCGGCGGATTTATAGCAATGAATGCAGTTGCAAAATCTGACCCGGATGGTCATACACTGCTTGTGGCTACTGTGGCTGAGTTTACGATTGCGCAACATTTAAATAAAAATCAAAGCTTCAACACAGCTAATGAATTTATTCCGATATCTCTTTTATTAGACACGCCGATGTTAATCGTGGTGAACGCTGATAAAAATATCAATTCTGTATCTCAGTTAATCAACCAATCAAAAGCTCAGACTGGCGGAATATCATTTGCATCCCCTGGTATTGGGACATTAAATCACTTAATGGGTGAACGTTTTGCTGCGGAGGCAGGAGCAAAATTAGTGCACATACCCTATAAAGGTGGTGCGCAAGCAGTACTTGCAATTGTGAGTGGCGAGGTGCCTATTGGAGTAGCAGGCGCAGCTGTAGTAACTTCCTTTATAGAGTCTGGTAAGTTAAAAGTGCTTGGTCTAGCTTCTAGGCAGCGTTCGAAAGAGCACCCAGATTGGCCTACTTTGATAGAGTCGGGTTTAAAAGATTTTGTTGAATCTAATTGGGTTGCCATCGCAGCGCCTCAAGGAGTATCTAAAGAAATTATCCAGAAAATGAATACAGACATCAATAAAGTATTGCAACTCGATGATGTCAAAGAGCAAATCCTTAAATTGGGAGCTGAGCCAGTTGGGTCATCTCCAGAAATTTTAAGTGAAAGAATAAAAAAAGACTCCGACCGATACGGTAAGTTAATTGAAAAGTTAAAACTCAAATTAGATTAATAAAGACATCAAGCCTACTAAATAGGCACACTTGTTTTGTGAAATTCTAAAGATCACATTTCATCATAAATAACTTTTTTGGTGAAAAGCGTAATTACGTTATAAAATAGAGAGTTATGACAGTAAACGGCGGATATTAACTAGGATTATTCATGAATCAACAGCGAAGAAACTTATTAAAAAGCACGGCAATTTTTGGATTAATGGCTAGTGCAGGACTTATTAGTTCAGCTCAGGCGCAAGAGTGGAGTAAGGCCGCTTTTGAAGGTAAAAGCCTGGATGATGTGTTTAAAGCACTCAATACATCTACACCTGAAAAATCAGGGGCTATCTCCTTAAATGTGCCTGATATTGCTGAAAATGGTGCAGTAGTGCCGATTGGCTTATCAACTACATTAAAAGCAGAGCAGATTGCTATTTTGGTCGAAAAAAACCCTAATACCTTGGTAGGGCAATTCTATTTCCCGGCTGGGGCTGAGCCTTTTATAGCTACTCGCATTAAGATGGCTCAAACCTCCCCCGTATATTTTCTTGTGAAAGCAGAAGGCAAGTGGTACATGGCTGCAAAGGAAATCAAGGTTACTCTAGGTGGTTGCGGTGGTTAATCCCGTTATCTATTTAATTAAAAATCATTAATAGGAAGTCAATATGCCAGATCCGATGCGTATACGAGCAACTGAAAAAGATGGAATCGTTGATGTCAAGATTCTGATGAGACATGATATGGAAACTGGGCAGCGAAAAGATGCTGCTGGAAAAACAGTGCCTGCATGGTTTATACAAAATTTAAATGTAAAAGCGCAGGGAAAAGATGTGTTTAATGCACACTTTGGTTCTGCTATATCTAAAGACCCATTTTTAAACTTTAAATACAAAGGGTCAAAGGGTGACAAACTTACGGTGAGTTGGTTAGACACCAAAGGTGAGAAACGAGTGGATGAGTTGTTGGTCTCATGAAATTAAGACCCATTCATTTTCAGAGATACCTTACTTGCGTAGCACTCGTTTTTTTTACGCTTAATACCCAAGCACAATCGACAGCGGATGAGATTGCTAAGTATCGTGAGATGATTGCTGATGGAAATCCATCAGAGTTATATGAAATGGCTGGTGAAGAGTTATGGAAAAAACCTGCCGGGCCTAAAAACGCCACTTTAGAGAAATGTGATTTAGGTATGGGGCCAGGCATAGTAGATGGAGCTGCTGCTCGATTACCAAAATACTTTAAAGATACGAACCGAGTTCAGGATCTCGAATCACGTCTCATGACCTGTATGGAAACATTACAAGGCATTTCTGCGCAAAGTGTGATTGATGCAAAATTTGGTGTTGGTCCTAAAAAGGATATGGATGCCATTGTGGCTTATGTTGTCACGCATTCAAAAGGAAGTAAAGTCAATGTCAGTGTCAAGCACCCAAAAGAAAAAATGATGTATGAAATGGGTAAGCGCGCATTTAATTTTCAAGGTGGACCATATGATTTTTCATGTGCGTCGTGCCATAGTATTCCAGGTAGAAGAATTCGATTACAAGACTTACCGGATATAACAACACCTGAGGGAGCCATTTCAGGGTGGGGGTATTGGCCAGCTTATCGCGTATCTAGTGGGCAGTTTTGGACCATGCAACAACGCATCAATGATTGCTTAAGGCAGCAGCGCTTACCATTCCCCATCTATGGATCTGACTTTACGATTGCACTGTCGATGTATATGGCCCAAAATGCGAATGGGGGCATCATTCAAACCCCCGGTTTAAAGAGATAAGCTATGAAACCTTTCAAAAAAATCTCTTATGGCACCTATTTTTTAATGAGCATCATTGCTTCTTTTGGTTTAGTAACGAATAGTTTTGCGCAAGTGGCAGTCTCTGATGCGGCGTTTACAAAAATGGTTAGAGAAAGTTTTCGCGCAGAAGGTATTGCTGGACTTGATCGCATTGAACAAGATGCCACGCAAAAGCTCTGCTCTGACACCAAGTTTCTGATGACCAAAGCTGGGGCTAAACAAGCGATAGAAATTCAAAAGCAGAATATGGCAACGATCCAACAGCCTTCAGATGGAAATTATATTGGCGACTGGAAAAGTGGAGAGGCTATTGCGCAGAGTGGCAGAGGGGCGACATGGACTGACGCTAAAGAAGTCGTTGTTGGTGGCGGTTGTTATAACTGCCATGAAATTAATAAAAAAGAATTATCGTATGGAAACATAGGCCCAAGTTTGTGGAACTATGGGAAAAATCGCGGTTACTCTAAAGAGTTAATGACCTATACCTGGAACCGGATCAACAATTCAAAAGCATATAACGCGTGTAGTAATATGCCTCGTTTTGCGCATTTTAAATTACTCACCGAAAAACAGATTCAAGATGTAATGGCATTATTGTTAGATCCAAACTCACCGGTTAACCAATAAGGTTTACGACATGTCGATCCATCGCAGGGAGTTTTTACAGGCTCTTAGCATTGCGTCTATGAGTGGTTTAGGCCTTTATCCACAATCTGCTCAAGCGCAGCGTGCTGCCAATTCTTTTTATGAACTCCCTTCATTTGGAAATGTACATTTCTTGCACTATACCGATTGCCATGCGCAGCTTTTGCCGATTTATTTTCGAGAGCCTAATGTTAATTTAGGATTGGGGCAGCAAGAAGGAAAAACACCGCATTTAGTTGGCGAGCATTTTCTGAAAGCGAATGGTATTCCAGCAAGATCGCGATTAGCGCATGCATTTACACACTTACAGTTCAAAGAAGCAGCTAAAAACTATGGCCGCATGGGTGGCTTTGCACATTTAGCAACATTAATTAAGCAACTCAAAGCTTCTCGCCCAGGAGCTTTATTACTCGATGGTGGTGATACATGGCAGGGTTCAGCTACGGCACTTTGGACCAAGGGACAAGACATGGTCGATGCGGCATTAGCACTTGGCGTCGAGGTGATGACTGGACATTGGGAAATGACTTTAGGGCAAGAGCGCGTCCAAGAAGTGATCAACAAAGACTTTAAAGGAAAGATCGAGTTCATTGCGCAGAACATTAAGACCTCTGATTTTGGTGATGAAGTATTTCCTGCATATACCCTAAGGAATATGAATGGCATTAGCGTGGCGATTATTGGACAGGCTTTTCCGTATACTCCGATTGCCAATCCAGGCTATCTGATTCCGAACTGGACGTTTGGTATTCAAGAAGAAAACCTCCAAAAAACGATTAATGAAGTACAAAGTAAAGGTGCTAAAGTGATTGTGCTGTTATCGCACAATGGGATGGATGTTGATTTAAAACTAGCATCCAGAGTAAGAGGCTTGCATGCCATATTAGGTGGACATACACATGACGGAGTCCCGAACCCTATTGCAGTAAAAAATGCAGGAGGCATTACATTAGTTACTAATGCAGGCTCAAATGGTAAGTACCTTGGGGTATTAGATTTTGATGTCAAAGGTGGGCAACCAGTAGATTTTAGATACAAACTATTACCAGTCTTTTCCAACCTGATTAAAGCAGATGTATCGATGCAGCAATTGATACAAAAAGTCAGAAAGCCCTATGAAAAGAAGCTTCAAGAGCGCTTAGCCATGACAGATGACTTGCTGTATCGACGAGGCAACTTTAATGGCAGTTTTGATCAAGTGATATTAGATGGTCTCATGGCGCAAAAAAATGCTGAAATTGCATTTTCTCCAGGCTTTAGATGGGGTACAAGCTTATTACCTGGACAGGCAATCACCATGGAGAACCTTCTAGATCAAACTGCGATCACCTATCCCTATACAACGGTGAATATGATGACCGGAGAAATGATTAAGACCATATTGGAAGATGTGGCGGATAATTTATTTAACCCAGACCCATACTATCAACAAGGCGGGGATATGGTGCGAGTAGGTGGATTGCAATATAGCATTCGACCCAAAGAAGGAATGGGCAATCGTATTTCAGACATGCGCTTAGATGGACAGTTAATTGATGCAAATAAAACCTATAAAGTGGCTGGATGGGCGCCAGTGAGCGCCGCATCAAAAGATATTGGTGGAGAGCCAATATGGGATGTTATTGCGCATTATTTGCGAGATATAAAAACAGTAAAAGTAGTAAAAATTAATGAACCTAAGGTTCTTGGAGTTGCAGGCAATCCTGGATATGAATCACTTTAGTAAGAGATGATATTTATAATTAACACTTAAATCTTTTATTGAATCTAAAAAGACGCCTATCGTCAGAGTCTATAATCAACGAATACAACAAGGAGGCAAGTATGGCAAATAAAGAGCAACTTTCTCGTCGGAGTGCAATTAAATTAGGCTTGGGGACTGCAGCTGCAGCCACAATTACTTCAGGTGGAGTATCAACTGCCGCGGCTGCGGAAAAGAAGATCTTATTTAAAGTCCCGCAGATCTATATTCCGATTGTTGATCAAAAAGAACAATTTCCGGTCCGAAGAATTTATTGCATTGGCAGAAATTACGCAGCTCATGCACGGGAAATGGGATCAGACCCAACCCGTGAGCCACCATTCTTTTTTCAAAAGCCAACCGATGCGATTCAGTATGTGGCACCTAACACGGTAGGAGATCATCAGTATCCAACTCTGACGACTAACTATCACTACGAAGTTGAGTTAGTTGCAGCAATTCATCGTGGTGGAAAAAATATCTCTATTGAAAAAGCACTAGACCATGTATACGCTTATGCATTAGGCTTAGATATGACAAGAAGAGATTTGCAGCGCTTTATGGGCGACCAGAAAAAGCCTTGGGAAATCGGTAAATCATTTGATCACTCAGCGCCAATTGGACCATTATTCCCTGTGAGCAAGGTTGGACATTTCACAGAAGGCAATATTGAGTTATCCGTGAATGGTGTTGTTAAACAAAAAGCAGACTTAAAGCAAATGATTTGGTCAGTTGCAGAGCAAATTGCAAAATTATCTGAAGCAAATGAACTATTTCCTGGCGATATCATTTATTCAGGTACACCAGAGAATGTAGGACCAGTAGTTCGGGGCGATGTAATTCGTTGTCAGATTCAAAAATTACCAGATCTCGTCATTAAGATTGTTTAATGTAACTACTTAATCCTCTGATGAGTAAAAAGGGTAAATACCAAAAGTATTTGCCCTTTTTTAAAGCAGGTTTTTAAGAAGAAAAGTCAAGTTAAGCATTTTTATCCAAAATTTACGATAATCTATGATGAACACATTATTCAGTTAAATAGGAATTATCATGCGCATTGAAGACACAGACCCAGCTAAGCACGCCTCTATCGAATACCCCATGGAAGTAAGTGCGCCCGTCTTTGCCCCAATTCAAGTCGTTGCAGAAAAAGATAAGGCAGTAAACATTGCAAGGCAAAATGCGCAATTAGAGTACGACCGGATTATGGAGCAGGCGGCAGTATTAGTAAAACAGGCAAAAGCATTGCAAGCAAGATTAGATGCAACAGAGATGGTGCATGCAGCTACATTTAGTTTTAATCCTATCCACGGAAAAATTTATCATTTATATGTGGATCAAAGGACGCAAAAAAATATATTGATTCAAAATGGTCCTAAGGAATGGAGTTGTGGGGTTCCTCAGAATTGGACTTATTCTTTTGCAGTCAAAAAATTAGGTGATAGTACTTGGGCTGTTGTTGAAGAAGCGTAATTAATTTGGGATAATTTCGCTATCTCCAACATGGCGTACATAGTAATTTGTATTAATCTACTTTGCCAATTTTCAACATAGTGGCTTTAATCCGTTCCGCGTCTTTATTCAAGAATTCGGCAAAAGCAGCCCCATCGCGATAATCGCTGGTTGCGCCAAGCTTTGACATGCTTTGAATAAAGCCATTATCTTGAGTAACAGCCTTTTGTATATCGCTGCGAATCGACTGAACAATTTGATCTGGGGTTTTGATTGGGGCAAATAAGCCGATCCATAAATAAAATTCAGCATCCTTATAGCCTAATTCAATCGCTGTTGGAACATCGGGAAGTGAAGCTAATCGTTTATTGCCTGTTACAACAAGCGCTCTTAGCGCGCCGGATTTAATTTGATTGACAACAGCACTAGGAGCGCTAGCCGTGGTTACAATATGACCACCTAGAAGAGCCAAAATTGCGGGACCACCTCCAGCAAACGGAATATGCCTTAATTTGACATTAGCGGCACTCGCTAACATTTCAATTGGAATATGCGAGGCGCTATAAGCGCCAGATGAGCCATACGTAATTTCACCCGGCTTGGCTTTTGCGTCTGCGATTAAATCTTTATAGGTTTTCCAAGGCGCGTCAGCCCTCACGACTAACACAATGGGGTCAGCCACTAAGAGGGCTAAAGGGGTGAAGTTATTGATATCAAATGTTGGTGGTCGACCAAACATACGATCTGCTTCGGGAACAATAATCATTGATGGGTTGGTTGCAAGGAGCGTATAGCCATCAGGGCTAGAATTAGCAACAAAAGAGGCACCAATTGCACCACCAGCTCCAGGTTTGGTAATCACCACAGCCGGCTGTTGCCAGACATTAAATAATGCTTGAGAAATCAATCGTGACGGTTGATCAGCTGCGCCACCTGGTGGGAAAGGGACAACGAGATTTACGGGTTTATTTGGGAAGTTGTTTTGCGAGAAAACAGTACTGCTCAATAAAAAGAAAAATAAGAATAAAAGTTTTTTTAGATAAGGATTGAAATCATGAAGCATCTTTATATCTCCTGAATAATTTTCGTTATATGATTAGATTAACATTAAATACAAAACGTATCCATGAGACTCATTACAAATAGAAAATAAGATGATTCAATTTACCCCTTCGCATTTAAACCGTGTAGTTCAAGCTGTTTTTTGTGCAGCTGGCGCAAAAGAGCAAGATGCAATTCAAATAGCTGATATTTTGGTGGCCAATCACATGGCAGGCCATGACTCGCATGGAATTTTAAGAATTCCCGAATATTTACAAAGTATCAAAGATGGCGAAATTGACCCATCTGCCGATCCTGAGATCCTTCAAGAAACCCCAACGAGTGCGGTTGTCAAAGGGAATTGGTCATTTGGACAAGTTGCCGGTAACTTTGCCACCGATGTAGCGATCCAAAAAGCACTAGAAATGGGCGTCTGCGCAGTATCTATTGTGCAAGCAGCGCATACAGGCCGCCTTGCCGTATTTACTGAAAGAGCTGCAGCAAAGGGTGTTGTGATGTTCATGACGATCGGTACAGTTGATCGCCCGATGACTGCGCCCTATGGCGGTGCAGCACCCTTACTTGGCACCAATCCAATTGCGATTACATTACCAAATCAACATGGCCCTCACGTTACATTAGATTTTGCAACCTCAGCGATAGCTGCTGGCAAGATTAAAGTCGCCAAAGCCAAACATGAAGCCTTGCCACCGAATTGTTTGTTAGATAAAAACGGCGACCCCACGACTGATCCTAATGATTTTTTTGATGGCGGATTTATGATGCCCTTTGGGGGACATAAAGGATATGCCTTAGCTGTAATTGCTGAATTAATGAGTGGTCCTTTAGTGGGGTCGGAATATTTTCCCGCGGTGACACAAAGAAGTGGGGTGTTTATATTTGCATTCAAAGCATCTTTATTCCAACCGATGGAAAAGTATGATGAAGCATTACAAAAATCCTTACAGAAAATCAAAGCAATTCCGCCAGCGAAGGGATTTTCTGAAGTGCTATTGCCAGGAGAGCCAGAATCAAAAATGAATACCAAGCGCCTAAAAGAGGGAATTCCGATACCCAAAGATACATGGCAGGCGGTCAGAAATGCTGGATTAACTGTGGGCGTAGATATAGATACAATAAAAGCAGTTTGAAGGAATCATTTAAAGGTATTTATTTTTTGTTATAGTCATAACATTACAACTATATTAAGAAAGAAGAGACATGACACATCCTGTATTGCAATACGAAGAAAAACGCCGCGCAGCAATGGACACAACTGATTTAGATGCTCTTAGACAGATATGTGACCCTGCGATGATTTATCGCCATAGCACTGGTGCGGTTGATGATTTAACTCAATACATCGGTAAATTGGAAACAAAACAAGTCAAATACTCGAATGTAGTATTCAAAGACATGACAGTGATTCTTCCACAATTAAGCCAAGCGAATGTGGTGCTCGTAATGGGACATATGTTTGCAGATGTTACCAAACCTACAGAAAATATTAAGATCAGTAGTCACTTTCAGACAACTTGGACACAAGTTGGTAATGACTGGAAACTACTTGCCGTGCATAGTGCATCGATAGGTCATTAATCAGCTTTAAATTCTGCAGCTAGGGGAGTTTGGCTTGAGTACTTTCGAAGATATTTTATATACAGAACATGGTGGCATTGCCACCATTGCGATTAATCGCCCTGAAAAATACAATGCCTTTCGCGGGCAAACGTGTGATGAAATCATTCAAGCGCTTCACCTTGCGGGTTGGAATAAAGATATCGGCGTCATTATCTTGACAGGTGTTGGAGAGAAAGCATTTTGTTCCGGCGGCGATCAATCGGCTCAAGAAGGTGGCTATGACGGCCGAGGCATGATTGGTTTACCACTCGAAGAGCTCCACAGCTTAATTAGAGAAGTACCAAAGCCAGTCATTGCTAGAGTCAATGGCTATGCCATTGGTGGCGGCAACGTGTTGGTAACTTGCTGTGACTTAGCGATAGCCTCTGAAAATGCTATCTTTGGACAAGTAGGGCCCAGGGTTGGATCGGTCGATCCAGGTTTTGGTACTGCCTACTTAAGTCGCGTCATTGGTGAAAAGCGTGCCAGAGAAATTTGGTATTTGTGCCGTAAATATACTGCGCAACAAGCATTGGAATGGGGGCTAGTTAATGCGGTAGTCCCTACAGATCAGTTAGACCAAGAAGTTGAAAAATGGGCTCAAGAAATCTTGGCATTAAGCCCCACCGCCATTAGTATCGCTAAACGATCTTTCAATGCGGATTCGGATTCCATCAAAGGCATTGGATCTTTGGGAATGCAGACACTCAAACTCTTTTATGAATCAGAAGAATCGAAAGAAGGGGTAAAAGCTTTTCTAGAAAAACGCAAACCACGTTTTAGAGACTGAAGTGTAATTAACCCATCGACATATATTGATCCATAGGCACAATATGAAGAAAAACATCATGCAACTAAACAAACGCTTAATACTTTTTTTCTTATGTGCTTTTTTTTCAGCATCACAAGCGCAAACTCCTGAGGGTAATTATCCGATCAAGCCGATTCGAATTATTATTCCCCAAAGTTCAGGTTCTGCAACGGATACCTTGATTCGACTGATCGCGCCTAAATTAACAGAGCAATTAGGGCAGGCGCTCATTTTGGAAAACAAATTAGGCGCAGGCGGTATTATTGGCGCAGATACAGTTGCTAAGGCGGCTCCAGATGGCTACACGCTGCTGATTGGCGCCACCTCATGGATTACGATTGCACCGCACGTATATTCAAAATTAAGCTATGACCCACAAAAAGATTTAGCACCAATATCGATATTTGCTATAGGTCAAAATGTATTAGCCGTACCAGCAAACTCATCTGTGATGAGTGTAAAAGATTTAGTTACACAGATGAGGACCAATCCCAATGGATTAAATATGGCTTCAGCGGGGATTGGATCTACGAGCCATCTTGCTGGAGAAATGTTGACCTCCCTTGCAAATGTGTCCGCAGTACATGTGCCATACAAGGGGGCAGGACCATCTGTGATGTCCTTATTGTCAGGTGAAGCGCAATGGGTTTTTACCCCCATGCAAGGCCCTATTGCCTTGATTCGTTCCGGTAAATTACGAGCTCTTGCAGTTGGAGGCGGTGTTCGTTCGGCCATCTTGCCAGATGTGCCTACAGTTAAGGAATCCGGAATTGCTGGCTATGATATGAGAAATTGGTATGGATTATTAGCGCCTGCGGGAACACCAAAACCGATCATTGATAAATTACATGCCGCGATTGTAAAAGTTGTTAATAGCCCTGAGATCAAAGAGCAGTTTTATACACAGGGATCAGAGCCGACCACCAACTCCCCACAAGAGTTTAGTCAGTTTATTCGTGACGAGACAGAGCGTATGTCGAAAGTGGTTAAAAAAGCAGGTATCAAGGTTGAGTAATTAAGGAAAAATGATGCAAGCACTTAGATTTAATCAAACAGGAGATTTAAATTTTCTGCAATTGATTGATGTACCTCTACCATCACTCAAAGAGGATGAAGTATTGATTGAAGTAAAAGCAGCAAGACTCAATCGCAATGACATCTCAAATGTGATGGGTAGACTTCCCTATACAACGATTCCAAGAACACCAGGACGTGATTATGCAGGTATCGTAAAAGACGGCCCTAAAGATCTGATTGGCAAAGAGGTATGGGGCACAGGTAAAGAAAATGGCTTTATCCAAGACGGGAGCCATGCGGCGTACATCAAAGTACATCAAAATGCTATTTCTTTGAAGCCACAATCCTTATCCTTTGTTGAAGCTGCCAATTGTGGGACGCCCTACATCACAGCCTGGGGAGCGATAGAGTCGTGCCATGTCGGTGAAGGGATACGGATTGTTGTTATAGGAGCCAATGGCGCTGTCGGAAATGCCGCTATTGAATTAGCAAAAAAAAGAAAAGCGCAGGTCTTGGGTTTGGTTCGTCGTCAAGAGCACATCGCTGATATTGAACATCAAGGTGTTAAGGCGAATCTTTTGCCAACTGACAACACCGATGAAAAAGCCCTCAAACAATTAATACAGCAATATTTTTCCGATGGCGCCGATGTTATTTTTGATACGACAGGTTATTGGTTACCTAATTCCATTTCGGCGATCGCAAAATTTGGTCAAGTCGCAGTTATTGTAGCCCCAGGCAATGGCCAGGTGAGTATTTCAGTAAGAGATTTATACCGTAATGGCGGATCGATCAAAGGCGTTAACTCCTTGCTGCATTCAGCTAGCGAATGTGCCACAATTTTTAACGAATTAGCAAAAGATTTTGATGGTCAATTGATGCGCCCACCAAAAAATATACAAACCCATGCATTAAAAGATGCGATTGAAGTATATCGATCAGTGCAAAATGGCTTAACTGGTATGCATGTATTTATTCCACCGCACGGATGAATATGAAAATTATTGATGCCCATATTCATATTTGGCAAAGTGGCAAACCACGGGGAGCCCACCGCCAAGCAACATACTCAGCTGAAGAAGTTTTAGAGGATATGCACAGCGCAGGTGTTGATGCAGCAATTATTCAACCACCAGCATGGGACCCGCAAGCTAATCAGATCGCTATAGATGCAGCAAAACAATATCCTAAGCATTTTGGTATTTTGGGTAATTTTGCATTGAATAGCCCTCAGCCAAAAATCATACTTCGGCATTGGAAAGAACAGTCTGGGATATTAGGACTACGCTATATCCTCAATGATCCTGTACACAGAGAATGGATGATGGGTGATGAGTTAGATTGGTTGTGGGCTGGAGCGCAGGAAAATGGTATACCCATTGCAATTGCTGCAAGCAGTCATTTAGAAATTTTTGCGTCGATTGCTAAACGTTACCCCGAACTTAAATTAATTATTGACCATTTAGGTGTTCCATTAGACGCAACTGGAGAAAAAGCATTCTTACAAATACCCGCCCTAGAACAGTTGGCTAAATTTTCAAACATCGCGATTAAAGCAACAGCAGTACCCGCATACGCTGACGACATCTATCCCTATAAAAGTATTGAAAAACATATCCAAAGAATTTATCAGTTATTTGGCGCAGAACGTTTTTTTTGGGGCAGCGACATCACGAAACTCAAATGCACATGGCGCCAATCGATTGATTTGTTTCTTAATGAATACCAATGGATCAGTACTGAAGAAAAGTCTTTAGTGATGGGTGGGGCGTTAACTCAATGGTTATCTTGGGACATTGATTGAGCAACATTGAGGTGGATAAGGCCTGAAGATTCAATTTTTTCAGAGAACCACACCATCAGAGAATCAGTACGCTTCCCCAAATAAACAGGTTGATGATTCTCATCGAGTTGCATCGATAAATCATGACCTGGAATTAAAATATTTTTAGGCTTTGCGCGCCACTTTTCAAAGATAAGCTCAATAGACTCAGCGCTTTCAGAGGCATTACCCGTATCAATGACCTTCTTTGACATCAGCTCAGCACGGTTCTTTGCAGCATCACCCGTAAATATAACGTCACTTTCACCATTATCTAAAACGAATAGTAAATGACCGGGGGTATGTCCAGGGACAAGGTAGCAGTGCAGAAAAGGTAAGAACTCAGAAGGAGCTTGAATACGTCTAACATGGGAAGACTGATTAAGATGTTGCACATACAGCTCCGGAAGAGGATTAAATCCAGGCGCTTGTTTGGCAGCCCAGGTCAGCTCAGTATCCCCAATCCAGATAGTCGCTTGTGGAAACAAAATATAGTTCACCATATGGTCATAATGCGCATGCGTCAAAATAACATCTGTAATATCTTTTGGCTCTAAGCCGAATTCATGTAAGCGCTTCTTTAAAGGAGCGCGCATACCAAAAGCGCCGACATCAAGCAAAATAGTGCGACCTTGCCCGCGAATTAAACTCACCGAACTCCAACCAAGCCCCCCATGACAAATAGATCGACCAGGAAAGCCTTGAATCAAAACATCGACTTGATAGTTTGCCATTTTTTGTGCCGTTATGAAAAAAAGGAAAGGAGATAAAAGTTGTTAAGCATTACCCTGCTGAGTATGTTTTTTGAGTAATTGCAAAGTATCCGCACTCAACTTGATACCCAAGCGACGCTGTTCCGCCATTTTTGTTAGTTCAATCATGCCAGGCACAATCACTGGATGCTCTGGATCTGCCGCGGGGCTACCCGTGAGGATCTGGGCAAAATCATTCATCCGCTCAGAAAGCCACTGCGTAGAGCCTAATTTTTTAGTATCGAGCAAAATAAAAAAGTGCCCAAGATTTTGCGGTTCAGCCGGGGCGTCCTGCCAAGATTGAATATGCGTTAAATAGGCAGCATTTGATAAAAGCCCAGCAAAAATATCCACCATTAATGCCAGGCCATAACCCTTGTGCCCACCAACAGGTAATAAAAATCCATCTAAAGCAGCTTTTGGGTCGGTAGTTGGGAAACCTTTGGCATCAGTTCCCCATGTATTTGGAATTTCCCGACCTTGTTTGAAAGCATCCCTAATTTTTGCCCTCGCGACAACACTCATCGCCATATCAAGCAAAAAAGGATTACCTCCAGGATTAGGAACCCCAAAACCTAAAGGACTGTTGCCAAGGCGGGCATCAGTTCCACCCCAAGGTGCGATGGTCGTCGTGGCATTACTGCCAATCATGCTAGCAAAACCCTGCTCAGCAGCGAGTAGAGCATAGGGAGATATAGGACCAAAGTGATTACTGCCCCGCGTTAATGCAATCCCAATGCCACACTCAGCAGCAACCTCCATTGCCGCCTCCAAAGACCGCATGCCAACCAGAGGACCAACACCATTATCACCATTCACTTTAACCATTGCTGCAGCAACGCGTTCAACCGTAATCTTAGGACTAGGATTAATTCCGCCAATTTGCAGGCGTTCGCCGTAGGATTCAAGACGACTCATGCCGTGAGTAGAAAGTCCAAAAAGGTCAGCCATGACGAGGATTTTTACAACGACGGTGGCATCCTCGCGAGGAAGACCTAAGTGGCAGAATGCCTCGATACCTAAATGTGTTAATTCTGTTTCACTAATTCGAGGAGACTCAATCATTATGACCTATTAAAAACGGTGTAATTCTCAATTTTGGCACATTTGGCGAGCAATATGCCGAGAAAATGTATCGTATGCATGGTGAGGATTGGTTTTTATGACAGAAAACATAAATTTTATAATTTTGATTTATCATCGATAGAAACAGTAAAGAGACGATATGAACACTTTTCAATTCCATAGTACAAAAAACATCCAACTGGCAAAAGATATATTTTCTGCTAATGAAAACGCCAAATTTTTATCAGGCGGCATGACATTATTGCCTTCGATGAAGCACGGCTTAATTCAGCCGAATCATTTGATTGACCTCAGTAAGATTCCAGAACTTCAAGTTTTAGAAGAAAGTAACGAATTCTTGATCATTGGGGCGGCGACCAAGCACGATACCGTAGCAACCCATCCATTAGTGGAATCAGCGATTCCGAGCCTTGCTTATTTAGCGAGTCAAATTGGTGATCCTCAAGTACGCATGCGCGGCACCATTGGCGGCTCACTGGCCAATAATGACCCAGCTGCTGACTATCCCGCCGCTGCCTTAGCTTTAAAAGCACAGATTGTGACGGATCGCAGAGTGATTGCGGCCGATGAATTTTTTACAGGATTTTATTCAACCGCTCTCGAAGAGGGTGAAGTCATTTCGCAAATCAAATTGAGCAAGCCTATCAAAAGTGCGTATGTTAAGTTTAAGCAAGCAGCTTCTGGATATGCACTAGCGGGCGTATTTATTGCGCTGTATGCCAATCAAGAGGTTAGAGTCGCAGTCACAGGTGTAGCCTCTGGCGTATTTCGATGGGAAGAAGCAGAACAAGCTTTTTTAGGCTCACAAAGTAAGCCTGACTTGCAACGTGATGATGTCATCAGTGATCTACATGCACCTAGCGCATACAGAATCAATATTGCTCAAGTCTTATTTAAAAAAGCAGCGCAACAAATAAAAAATAATTCATAAAAGGTTATCTATGCAACTCACAATTAATGGCCAAATAAAAGATTTGGCAGTCCAAGACAATATGCTTTTAATTGAAGTCATTCGCGATCAATTACAACTCACGGGTACTCACAATGGTTGTGACACCACACAATGTGGATGTTGCACAGTCTTGATGGATCAAGTGGCGGTCAAGTCTTGCACCATACTAGCAAGACAAGCTGAAGGCAGTAGTATTCAGACGATTGAAGGATTGGCTGGAAGCCAGCTCCATCCCGTTCAAGAAGCATTTTCTCAAGAACATGGCTTGCAGTGCGGGTATTGCACTCCGGGAATGATCATGAGTACTGTTTATTTATTACAGCGTTATCCAAATCCGACCGATGATCAAATTAAAGAAGGTTTAGCCGGCAATATTTGCCGTTGCACAGGATACGTCAATATCATTAAGGCAGTCCAATCTGCTGCTAAAAAAATCCAGGAGGCAAAAGTATGAACGCACCCGAAGCGCTACTGCGCAAAGAAGACTTACGTTTAATTACAGGCCAAGGTAAATTTACATCTGACTGGTATTACGACGGTATGTGTCATGCCTATATGATTCGCTCACCCTATGCCCATGGAGTGATTAAGTCCATAAGTTATGAAGATGTTTTAAAAGCGCCAGGAGTTGTACGGGTGATCACAGCGCAGGATGTTTCGCAAGCCGGTATGAAGTCGCTGCCAACGGGTGTAACGATTCAAAATGCTGACGGACAAAATCAAACATTGGCACCAATGCCAGTTCTGGCTACAGATAAAGTACGCTTTGTAGGACAGCCGATTGCGATGGTCATTGCCGACACCTATGAACATGCAAAACAAGCCGCAGAGCTCGTGCAGATGGATGTTGACATGCTCGATGCCGTTACGGATTATGATTCAGCCCTCGCATCTCAAGCGCCGCAATTGCATGAACAAGCAAAAGGTAATTTATCGATTCACTTCACAAAAGGCGATGAAGCGGCTACAGAAAAAGCCTTTGAACAAGCAACTTTTGTAAGTTCGATGTGTGTGAAGAGTCAGCGTTTAATCGGTTCCCCAATGGAGCTGCGATCAGTCGTTGGCAAATACGATCCCCAGACAGATCGCTATATCATCCATACCCCCAATCAGGGGATGCTGGGAATGCTTGGGGCGCTTGAGCATATTACAGGGATTCCAAAAGCACAGATTGATGTGCAGACACAAGATGTGGGTGGATCCTTTGGTATTCGTGGTGGGGCTTTTAGTGAAAATGCCTTGGTCTTACTAGCAAGTAAGCTCATTGGTAAGCCAGTAAAGTGGGTAGCGACTCGCTCAGAAGTATTTTTATCAGACTGGCATGGCAGAGGACTTGAGTTAAACGGATTTATTGCACTTGATCAATCTGGAAAAATTTTAGGGCTTCGTTTTGAGAATAAAGCTGACCTTGGTGCCTATACCTGTTATTTTGGATCATTCATTGGGGCGCGCAATATTGTTATTACGATGAATGGCGTGTATGACATACCTGCTTTATCGGTGTCATCAGAACTCTACTTCACAAATACCGTGCCAGTATCAGCCTATCGAGGAGCTGGAAGGCCTGATATAGCTTATGCCATTGAAAGACTCATTGATCATGCGGCGTATGAACATAATTTTGATCCAATAGAATTACGCCGTAAGAATTTTATTAAGCCTAGTCAATTCCCATACGACAATCGGATTGGTTCTGTCTACGATAGTGGCGAATTTGACAAGCTATTGGATCGTGCTTTAGAAGTAAGTGACTACAAAAACTTCGAGGGGCGTCGTCAACAAGCGCTCCAAAATAATCGCTTGCGAGGTATTGGCTTAGCTTATTTCATAGAAGCATCTGGCGCTGGAACAGCACCTAAAGATCAAGTGATAGGTCAATTCACTGCCCAAGGAGTTTTACAAATGTTTGCGGTAACAGGAGCATCTGGTCAGGGACATGAAACATCTTTTTCACAAATTGTGCATGAAAAAATTGGCCTACAAAGTGATCAAATCGAATATATTGCAGGACAAGCTGACAAAATGATGGTAGGTAGTGGTACAGGAGGATCTAGGACCTTGTATGGAGTGGGAAGTGCGGTTTTTAATTTGTGCGAGCAAATCCAAGAAAAAAGTAAACCTCTAGCCGCGCAACTCATGGGAGTTCCACAAGATCAGTTGCAATTTACCCAAGGTAGTTGGCATGCGGGCAACCAATCCCTATCGATTTTACAAATTGTGCAAAAAACATTTGTGCCAGGACAACCTCACCCCCTAGATGTGACTGGTGAAGCATCATCAGGCGCGACATACCCGAATGGGTGCCATATTGCTGAGGTAGAGATTGATCCAGAGACAGGCGTTACCGAAATTATTCAATACGTAGCAGTGGATGATGTGGGAGTTGCAATCTCTCCGGCGCTTGTACAAGGACAAATTCATGGAGGAATTGTTCAAGGTATTGGACAGGTATTTTATGAACAAGCGATTTATGATGAGACCGGACAATTGCTTACCGGATCATTTATGGACTACGCAATGCCTAAAGCAGGATGCTTACCTCTGATTAAAACTGAAAAAATTGAAGTGATCACCAAAAACAACATCCTTGGATCTAAAGGTGTTGGTGAATCCGGTTGCTCAGGATCCTTACCGACCTTATCCAATGCTGTGATCAACGCGCTTCGACCCAGAGGTATTACAGAATTAGATATGCCCTATACACCTGCCAAAGTATGGCAGGCATTGCAGTCTAATTAATCATAGGAAACATTCGCGGACTTAATGACCTTACCCCAGCTATCAAGATCTTGAGCAATTTGTTTTTGCATCTGAGCTGGGGTCATTGAAATAAGGTCATAACCTTCCTTACGAATCGCTTCTTGAACAGCAGGGTCTTGAAGCGCAGCGGTAAATGCCGGTAGTAATTTATCCATGACTGCTTGAGGAAGTTTTGCGGGGCCTACAACACCAAACCAAATACTCGCATCAAAATTAGGATAGCCTGACTCCGCTAGGGTAGGAACATCTGGAAACATGGAGCTACGCTTGATGGAAGTAACGGCCAAAGGCTTGATGCGACCAGCCTGAATATGTGCAGAGGCAGCCCCTAAAGATGAAAATAATAGTGGCACATGACCACCAATGAGCTCGACGATTGCAGGCGCGCCCCCTTTATAAGGAATATGGGTGAGTTTTGTATTGGTGACAACCTGAAATTGTTCTGCAGCAAGATGACCAACACCACCGATACCAGAAGTACCATAGCTCCAAGACCCAGGTTTGTCACGCATGAGTTCGATGAGTTTTTTAACATTGGTGGCAGGTGAGTTTGCTGGGGTGACTAAAATGACACCACCTGTCCCGACCATGGCTAGCGGCGTAAAGTCTGTCATGGGGTTATAAGGGGTTTTTTTCATACGCGGCACAATGGTCATTGGTCCTGAGTCAGTAATGTGCAGGGTATAACCATCGGCAGGTGCTTTAGCTAAAATATCTGCTGCAATAGCACCACCAGCACCTGGGTGATATTCCATAATGATCGATTGCCCTAAGAGGCGATTTAAGCGCTCAGCCAATGGCCGAATGAGGTTGTCTGCCGCACCACCAGGTGAATAGCCCACAATCATACGAATCGGTTTGTCGGGGTAATCGGCAAACGACAAGGCGGGAAGGGTCGCCATGCAAGCTAAAAGTATTAACTTAGAGACAGCTCGTGATAAATTTCTCAAATGAACAAACTTCATATAGACTCCTTAGTCTTTAGAAAATACTGCATTTGTATTTTTAATACCTTTAATTTCTACTGCATTACCAGAGGGATCAAATACCAAGAAAACTTCTTGCTCTCGAGGTGTGCCATGAAAAATAGTTTGTGGAGGCATCGCAAAATGAATCTGATGCGCATGGATACGGCCTAAGATTTTTTGATATTGATCGAGTTCAACGACGACACCAAAATGTCGCAGGGGATAATGATTGGGATGAGTTCCAATATAGACACTTTCATGAGCAGCTTCTTCCTCAGAAAGTTGAGCGACTAAATGATGATTAAAAAAATCAAAATCAATACGATCAGCAGCAATTTTGGTGGCTTTACAACCTAAGACATCACTATAAAAAAATAGTGTTTCTGTGATGGTGCGAATCGGAATAGATAAATGGATCATGGCTTATGGAATCAACACAATGGCGCCTTTTGTGCCACGACCTTCAATCATCGTATGGGCTTTAGCCGCTTCTTTTAAAGGAAGAACAGCTTCAATATCTAAACGAAAAGAAGAATCACCCAAGATCTCAAAAGCATCGATAGCCATTTCTTGCATATCATTTTTGTCAGCAATATAAGTTCGTAGAGTTGGCCTACAAATCCAGAGTGATTTTGCATGCAAGGTTTGTAGTGCAAAATTTTCAACTTGACCAGAAGCAGTACCAAAATTAATAGCGAGACCCTTTGGTTCTAGGCACTCAAGTGAACCCATAAAAGTATCTTTTCCAACAGATTCAAAAACAACCTTCACACCCTTACCTTGAGTAATATTTTTTACCTCAGCAGCAAAATCGTGGGTACGATAGTTAATCAAGTGATCCGCGCCAAGAGATTTAACGAACGCAATTTTTTCATCAGAGCCAGCTGTCGCAAAAACCTCCAAGCCAAGACGCTTAGCCCACTGAACGAGAACTTGGCCAGTTCCCCCGGCGGCAGCATGAATTAGGACTTTATCACCAGCAACAAGAGGTCGCATCTGCTTGAGAAGATATTGCGCGGTCATTACACGAACAAAGCCAGCGGCGCATCTTTCATCGGAGACATTACTGGGCACAAGAACCAATCGATCAGATGCGACAGCCACGTGTGAACAATATGTACCAACGCCAGCATTAGTGTAGGTGACACGATCACCAACTTTCACTTCAGACACATCAGAGCCAATGGCTTGAACAATCCCAACAGCGTGAACACCCGTAATAAAAGGAGGTTCTGGATTATGGGCATGCGATTGACCAGCGCGCAAATAAATATCTACAAAATTAACTCCAATAGCAGTTTGTTCAACTAAAACCTCATTACTTTTTGGAATAGGCATAGCCATTGCCGCGTATTGCATGACCTCAGGACCGCCCAATTTTGTCACCATCATTGCATAGCAAGCTTGATTCACATAGTCTCCAGCGCATTATTTTTTACTTAATTTAACATAAGATTTTTGCTTAAAATGCCCAATACAGTAATTACCCTAAGGATAAGAATAGAATGGGACATCGTTTGTACACCCTTAAATAAAAGAATCCCGCATGAAGCATTCATACCCCAGCATTGATTGGCAAGAACAATCACAAAGCCATCGAGGGCTTTGGTACTCAGAAGCCCAGTTACCTGCCCCGCAGGAGGTGATGTTGATCGATGACACGATCAAAGCAAATAAAGCAATTGAACTGGCTAGGCAGGGCATTGGTTTGCTATGGGTTGGAGATTATCAAAATGGGCGAGAGTTACTTCGATCAATCACACGACGGCTTGATCGCCCTCCACGAGTAGGGTCACAAAAGATACCCACCTTACCAGCGGAGATCTTTGCGCTTCACCGCCAAAATCAAGGGCAAAAGGCACAAATTTTAGGGCAAATATTAATCGCTTTAACACCAGATTTTGTGATTGATTTACGGCGCGGGCAGGACGTTTCACAAGCGTGTAAAGATGTGATTGGTGAGATTACACAGCCGATTGTGATGCCCTTTAAGCAACTCTTAGCGATTGTCAGTGCCCATGAATGGCGCAAGAAAAAAGTATTTGTACCATCCCTCAAAGAACATATCATTCCGCACTTTGGGGTGTATTCACCACTGCGTGGCGAATACCTGGAGCTGGCGATGCAAGCACCATTACCTAAAAACCATGTTCAGGCCTTTGACATTGGAGCCGGGACCGGGGTATTGTCGATTCTTTTGGCAAAACGAGGCTTTGAAAAAGTTATAGCAAGCGATATGGATTCTCGTGCGATTGCTTGCGCTCAAGAAAACATTCAAGCTTTGGGACTTGGCGAAAAAATTACAGTGGTGCAAGCGGATCTATTTCCGCAGGGACGGGCAGACCTCGTTGTCTGTAATCCACCTTGGTTACCAGCACAGCCTAGTTCACCCATCGAACACGCAATTTTCGACCCGGGATCACGATTTTTACAAGAGTTTATTACCCAACTTCCTGAACATTTAGCAATTGATGGGCAGGCATGGTTAATTATTTCAGACTTAGCAGAGCATCTAGGACTACGAACACGGCATGAGTTATTGGATATGATCTCGAAAGCAGGGCTTGTGGTGCTTGAGCAATTACAAACCAAGCCAAAACATCCTAAAGTGCAAGATGAGAACGACCCACTTCACTTTGCTAGAGTGAAAGAAGTTAGTTCTCTGTGGGTCTTGGGACTAAAGTCGATCTAAAACTCGATTGGTGCGTATTAATCGAGTTTGATATTGGCTGACTTAATTGTTTTTGTCCAATAAGCAATTTCTTGATTCAGTAATTTAGTCATTTCTGCGGGTGGTAAATAACGTAATTCAATACCCGCAGCATCTGCTCTTTGTTTTACTTCAGGAAGCTCTGTAATTATTTTTAATTGCGCTGTTAATTTATCAATAATTGGTTGAGGAGTGCCTGCCGCCATATAGAGCGCAACCCAGGACTCTAATTGAAAATCAGGCAAACCAGCTTCTGCCACCGTTGGCACCGTAGGCATCATCGGATGGCGAATCTTTCCAGTCACGGCTAGAGCTTTGAGTTTTCCGGTTTGTACATGCCCCATCACTGACGGCGGGGTTGTAATAAAGACTTGAACTTGTCCCGCCAAAACATCTTGGATAGCAGCGCCAGAACCTTTATAAGGAACATGCACCATTTCCACACCTGTCTGTTGTTTAAAGATTTCTGAACCAATATGAGATAAGGAGCCGTTACCTTGTGAGGCATAATTTAATTTACCGGGATTAGCCTTTGCATACGCAATAAATTCTTTTAGGTTATTGACAGGGATGGATGGGTGCACTGCGATGACGTTGGTAGCAACAGTCACTAAGCCAATTGGTGTTAAATCTTTGCGTGCCCAGGGTAATTTATCTTGCAAAATAGGATTTGCAACATGGTATCCAGAATAAGAAACCAAAATCGAATAACCATCTTTTTGACCACTAGCAACATTTTGATAAGCTATGTTGCCACTGCCACCGGGTTTATTCTCAATAATGACAGATTGTTGGAGCAACTGCCCCAGAGGATCACTAACTAAACGAGCAGAAGTATCTACGATTCCACCAGGAGGGTTAGGAACAATTAAAGAAATCGGACGCGTAGGATAGTTTTGGGCAAAGCAAAAGCAAGAAACGAACAAAAGTGTGCTGACTAAAGCTGACTTGATAAATCGATTGAGCAACATGTTTATACACTCCCGAAAATCATTAAATTGAAAAAGTAAATTATTATTACATAATCAATATGTATACCATGATTGTTATAACGTGGGTTGGTGATGGGGTAAAAATATTCTGGCTGTGCTATTAAATAGGGGAGAATCTGTGAGTTGTTTACGTGGGTTAAAAATTATCGAAATGGGGCAGCTGATAGCTGGACCATTTGCAGGAAAAACTTTAGCTGACTTTGGGGCGGAGGTTATTAAAGTAGAAACCCCAATTACAGGAGATGCATTACGCAAGTGGCGTTTACTAAAAAACGGCACCTCTATTTGGTGGCAAGTGCAATCGAGAAATAAAAAATCAATCTCACTTGATCTGAAGACTTTGCAAGGGCAAGACGTGATTCGTAGCTTGGTAAAAGAGTGCGACGTCTTGATTGAAAACTTTCGACCAGGAACGCTAGAGGAGTGGGGCCTAAATCCTGAAGATTTATTAAAAATTAATCCTCGCTTAATCGTACTTCGGATTAGTGGTTATGGACAAACCGGACCCTATCGTAATAGACCTGGATTTGGGGTTGTCGCAGAAGCGATGGGTGGTTTGAGACACTTAACCGCAGAGCCTGGTAGAGTTCCCGTCAGAGTTGGCGTGAGTATTGGTGACACCCTGGCCGCCTTGCATGGTGTCATTGGCATATTGCTCGCGCTTCATGAACGACATCAAAGTGGTAAAGGGCAGATTATTGATGTAGCCCTTTATGAGGCCGTCTTTAATTGTATGGAAAGCTTATTGCCGGAGTACAGCGCTTTTGGAGAAGTGAGACAAGCAGCGGGTAGCGCTTTGCCGGGAATTGCCCCTTCCAATGCCTACTTATGTAAAGACGGGGGATATGTATTAATCGCGGGCAATGGCGATAGTATTTTTAAAAGGTTAATGACCGCTATTGGTCAAAAAGAGATGGCTAATAATCCAGACTATGGGGATAACACTGGTCGCGTTCAACATGTGACCTATATTGATCAAGTCATTGGTGAATGGACTCTATTGCATGGTGTTGATGAGGTTCTCAACGTCTTGGAAGAGGCAAAAGTTCCTGCGGGGAAAATATATACGGCAGCAGATATTGCTCATGATCCGCATTTTATAGCGCGTCAAATGATACTCAATCAAGTAGATTCTGATGGTGATCAATTACTTGTCCCTGGAATAGTGCCAAAACTTTCTCGAACCCCGGGTAGCATCCACCGTGTATCGCCCAGTATTGGACAAGATAATGAGCAAGTTTTAAAAGAAATAGGCCTATCTGAAGAACAAATATCAGCGATGTATGCACGGGGAATCATTTGGTCTGAGAAGAAATCGAATGAGTCATAAAAAACGCGCCATCTGGATACAGGTGTGTTTTTGTTTTTTATTTCCAGGAATATTAAGTGCCCAAACATTTGCTCCAATTCTTGATTTATTGCCAGAACAATCAACGGGTATTAAAGAAAAAAAAGTTGTATTTGCTAAAGAACAGATGGTTGCTAGTGCGAATCGATATATATCACAGGCTGGCGCAACTATTTTAAATCAAGGCGGTAACGCTGTAGATGCCGCCATTGCAAGTGCGATCATGGTCACCTTAGTCGAGCCACAGTCCGCCGGAATTGGTGGCGGTGGATTTATCTTATATTTTGATAAAAAACAACAGATTCTAACCAGTTTTGATGGCAGGGAAACCGCGCCACAAGCAGCAACAGAGACGTTGTTTATCGATTCATCTGGGCGACCGCTATCTTATCCTGACGCGGTGAACAATGGCAGGTCAGTCGGTGTGCCTGGGCTTCTGAAGGCTTTAGAGCTCATGCATCAAAAATATGGCAAGCTTCCTTGGCAAGACCTTTTTGCGCCGACCATTGAACTTGCAGAGCGTGGTTTTGAGGTGTCCTCAAGACTATCCCAATTAGTACAAAAAGATCCTTTTCTGGCGTATTCAGAAAACGCCAAAAAATATTTTTATAGCTCAAGTGGAACGCCAATACAAACAGGGCAGATATTAATCAATCTTCCATTAGCCAATACATTAAAAAACATTGCTCGAACTGGAGCAAGAGTTTTTTATGAAGGTCAGATGGCTAAAGAGATAGCTTTGGCTGTAGGCCGACATCCAAGACCTGGCATTCTTAATGAAGATGACTTAAAAAATTACCAAGCTGTGGAACGTGACGTAATCTGCGGACCTTATCGCGCGTTTAAAGTATGCGGCATTAGCCCACCATCTTCAGGAGGCATTACTTTATTACAGATTCTAGGAATACTAGAGTCGTTTCCGATGACGACTTATTCCCCCACATCCTATCAAGGGATTCATTATTTTTCAGAAGCTGGCAGACTTGCCTATGCAGATCGAGACATTTACATAGCAGATCCATCTTTTGGAAAAGTTCCTGTAAAAGAATTATTAGCACCCAGTTACTTGGCGCAAAGGGCAAAACTCATTCGTTCAGATATCAGTATGAAGCAAGCGAGTGCTGGTGAATTTGTTACACAGCAATCAAAGCTTGGCATTAATCAAAGCGCAGAAATTCCATCTACAAGTCATTTATCAATTGTGGATCGACAGGGGAATGCTGTATCGATGACATTAAGTGTTGCCGCAGCCTTCGGATCAAGAATCATGGTTGACGGATTTTTCTTGAATAATGAAATGACAGATTTTTCATTTATACCCGAACAAAAGGGCTTAAAAATCTTTAACCGCGTTGAGCCCGGAAAAAGACCACGAAGTGCCATGGCACCAGTGATGATCTTTGATCAACAAGATCAATTAAAAATGGTTGTTGGGTCTGCAGGTGGACCCGCAATCATTAATTATGTTGCCAAAACGATTATGGGGGTGATTGATTGGGGCCTTAATATGCAAGAAGCTATTGCATTACCTAATATAGGTAGCCGCAATATAGAAACCGATCTTGAAATAAGTACATTATCTTTAGGAACAATAAATCAACTAAAATTCATGGGACATCCTATTAAAGAATGGGAAATGAACAGTGGAACTCAGGGGATCTGGATAGATCACAGGGGTTTATGGGGAGGCGTTGACCCAAGACGCGAAGGCGTCGTTATGGGTCAATAAAGTAATTAAAACGGATGCAATAATGAATAAAAAAACGACAGGTAGTTGGGTAGAAAGCGCCAATCTTGAGGATTGCGATTTTCCAATTGAAAATTTACCCTTTGGTAGTTTTCATTTATTAAATGATGCTAAACATAAAATGCATATCGGCATAGCAATTGGAAGCCAGATATTGCCGTTGACGCAGCTTTCTGAAAAAATCACCATTCCAGAAAATCTTCAAGAGGCATTTCAAGCATTTGATGAGGCAAACCTCAATGCTTATATGGCAATGCCAGAAGTTGTTTTGCAGAACTGCCGTAAATTTCTGATTCAATTGCTAGAAAATAACAGTGCATATCAAAATCAGTTGAAAGATTGTTTGATTTTGCAAGCAGATGTACAAATGCAGATACCCTGCAGGATTCCTGATTTTACGGACTTTTATTCCGGGATACACCACGCCACGAACGTTGGCAAGATGCTTCGTCCAGATGAGCCTTTGGCAGCTAATTATCAATGGATTCCGGTGGCTTATCATGGGCGCTCATCTTCAATCGTTCCTTCTGGAAAAGCGATTGTTCGACCGGTGGGGCAGACCCGAGCAAGTGGCGGTAAGCCACCTTACTTTCAAGCGACAAGAAAACTTGATTATGAATTAGAGTTAGGGGTTTTTATTGGCAAGTCTAATTCTCAAGGACATCCGATTGCAATAGAAAACGCAGAAGATCATTTTTTTGGCATATGTATTTTAAATGACTGGTCAGCTCGAGACATACAAGCTTGGGAGGCAATGCCACTTGGACCATTTTTGGCGAAAAACTTTGCCACAAGTATATCGCCGTGGATTGTCACTAAACATGCCTTAGCACCATTTAGAGCCCCATGGATTAGAAAAGAGCAAGATCCACAGCCTTTAGATTATTTAGAAAGTAAAGCTAATCGAACGAGTGGAGCCATTCAAATCGAATTAGAAATCTATTTATTAACACCAGCGATGAAAGAGCAAAATATAGCGGCGCAAAAAATTGCATCTTCTGAGTTTTCTCACGTCGCTTATTGGACAGTCGCGCAATTAATTACGCACCACGCTAGTAATGGGTGTAATTTAAGTTCTGGCGATTTATTTGGGACAGGAACTTTGTCTGGCGAGTTATCAGAGCAAGCAGGCTCTTTACTTGAGTTATCACAAGGTGGAAAGTTACCTATTACCTTAGATCATGGTGAGCAAAGAAGCTTTTTGGAAGATGGAGATACGGTTATCTTCAAAGCGTATTGTGTAAGCAAAGACGCCGTTCGTATTGGACTTGGAGAATGCCGAACGGAAATTTCACCAACTATTTAGTTGAGTAAATGTTGTTGGCTTCAGCTTCTGAACCAATCCAAACAGATTCAAGTTCAAGTTGCAACTGTTCAAATGGTGGGTCTTTCTTTAATTTTAGCTCTGTCTCTATGCGGACACAGAAGTCATAAATGCCTTGCATACCCATGAAAGAAGAAGACCCTTTAATAAAATGCGCGATTTTTAAGGCAGAATCGACATCATGACTCATTAAGCTTTGGGATAAGGAGTCCTTCCCAGAGCTTATTGGATCAAAAAAATTCTTGATCATGCCCAATAATTGTGCTTGAGACATAAACTGCCTTAATTTATCAATCTGCTGTAAATTAATATAGTGCATGTAAGATATCATTACGTTTATATTGTTTTTGAGTCTTACAATAATAATATATTTTCTATGACAGTTTTTTATCTTTAAAATGCGAATTCGGGCAAATTCTTTTATCTACTTATACTTTTTAGGATTAGTTTTATCCAGCGTTATTGCATTTTTTGTTTATCAGGGTACTGCGGCAAGAACGACCCTGATTTTAAATAATATATTGTATTTAAAAACAGAGTTAATTAGAGAGAGACTGATGGCGCAAGAGCATATGATTAATTTGTATGCAGAACTCTTAAGCTCTTCCTCAACTTCAAAAACACCGCGCATTGAGCAAGATTTAACAAATGATAATATGCCTTATCTTCTCGCCCAATATTGGATTGAGAAGCCTTCTGGTAATCAAGTCCCAAATAATGTGGTTTATAAAACCATACTCAAAAATCATAGCCGCTTCTCTGAGAGTCAATTAGTAAAACTTAAAAATAGCGTGTTGGCAAATTTGGATAAGGTTTATAAGGAGGGTTCTTTTTCTCTATCCTCACCGGTTTTTGTATATGAAGAAATAGTCAATGATGCAGGTGAGAAAGAGTCATTGGTCCTTGTATTTAAAAATATCTCAGCTTCAATGGGTACGAAGGGTAATAAAAATCAAATATTAATACATGTTGTTGATTTTAAAAGCTTAAGTAAGATGTTGCCTGAAAATACCAATGGGGGTTATCCATTTTTAGGTTGGTTGCGAGAATACCTTTCCGATACCTCTACAACAAAAGACTACTTTTACCAAGATCAGGCTTTAACGTCA
>Ga0209188_1000282_pt1 | contig 54569 bp, 43 predicted proteins | sample C_130625_EF_Meta_FD_187307 | JGI IMG/M metagenome (GOLD analysis project Ga0209188, IMG submission 187307) | Freshwater microbial communities from Lake Croche, Canada to study carbon cycling - C_130625_EF_MetaG (SPAdes) (version 2) | ecosystem: Environmental > Aquatic > Freshwater > Lake...
TGGGCGTTACTGTTTTATGGTTTATGCCCATTACATCCATAAGTCAGATAGGGAAAAAAGGAAGTTTAGGAAGCTATTATGCATGCAGTAGCTACACAAAAATAAATTCGGAGTTTGGGAATGAAAATGATTTTTTACATCTCGTGAATATGGCGCATGATTTAGGAATGAAAGTGATCATTGACTGGGTAGCGAATCATACAGGTCGTCAACATGAATGGATGGATTTGCATCCTGAATGGTTTACGCGTAATGAGGCAGGGGCGTTTACAGAGCGTAACGGATGGGATGATGTAGTGGATTTGAATTATTCCAATAAGGAAATGCGTGATGCATTAATGGGGGCCATGCAATATTGGGTAAGAGATTTTAAGATAGATGGATTTAGATGTGATATGGCGCATTTAGTGCCATTGGATTTTTGGGTGGATGCGCGCAAAGCGGTTGAAACCATTAGGCCATTGTATTGGTTGGCAGAATGCGAGGACGTAAATTATCATCGCGTATTTGATACGACTTATGCATGGGCTTTAATGCACGCTTCAGAAAAATTCGCAAAAGGAGAAGCAGGGGTTCATGATATATTCAATGTATTGCATGATTATGCGCAGTATCCTGCTGGTGCAAGCAAATTATTATTCACTTCCAATCATGATGAGAATAGCTGGAATGGAACCGAATATGAAAAGTTTGGAGCTGCCGCAAAAGCATGGGCGGTATTTACACAAACTTGGAAAGGTATACCACTCATTTATAGTGGACAGGAATTGCCTAATAAAAAACGCCTCAAATTTTTTGATAAGGACCAAATTGATTGGGCTGTTTCACAACCTGCGCTCCATGATTTTTATAAAACATTAAACACGTTACGCAAATCCAATACAGCCATTATTAATGGCGATACTTTTAATTTACCCACTGATGCTAATGGTGTAATGGCTTATATTCGCTATGATGGGAATTCCACTGTGCTAGTGGTGCTAAACTTGTCATTGGGTCATCATATAATAAAAATTTCCCACGAAAAATTACATGGAAAATTTCAAAATGTTTTTTCAGGATACAATTTTACTTTTGAAAACGAAGCTTCTTTTGAATTAATGGCCGGAGATTATTTTGTGTATGTGAAGAATTAATAAAAAAGAGTTTTATTTTTATAGTTATTTTAATAACACAAATTTATGAACGAGATAATCTGTCCGCATTGTAAAAAAGCATTTAAAGTGGATGAAGCAGGCTATGCAGCTATTTTAAAGCAAGTAAGGGATCAAAAATTTGAGGAAGAAATTCATGCTCGATTACAACTAGCGGAACAATCAAAAATGGATGCCATAAAGCTTACAGAAGCTAACATCAAAAATACCATTCAGCAAACCATTTCTGAAAAAGACAAACAGCTAGCTGATTTAAAAGGGGAGCTTGAAAAGGCCGAAATGCAAAAAAGAATTGATATTACAGAAGCGGTTAAAAGAATTGAAAAGGAAAGAGATGAGCTAGCTAATAAAATTCAAAATAAAGAGTTAGAAAAACAAGTGCTTGAAAAAAATTTAGTTGAAAAATATAGTGCTGAAATAAAAGCGAAAGATGAAATCATTAAAATAAAAGATCAGGAAATAGATTTTAGAAAGGATTTAAAACAAAAACTTTCTACTAAAATGTTGGGAGAAACCCTTGAACAACATTGTGAAATTGAATTTAATAAGTTAAGGGCAACTGCTTTTCCAAAATCCTATTTTGAAAAAGACAATGATACAAAGACAGGAAGTAAAGGGGACTATATATACAAGGAAAATGATGAATTTGGCAATGAAATTATCTCAATCATGTTTGAGATGAAAAATGAAGGGGATGAGACGGCTACTAAAAAGAAAAATGAAGACTTTTTTAAAGAATTAGACAAGGATCGTACAGAAAAAAAATGTGAGTATGCAGTATTGGTAAGTTTGCTTGAGGCAGATAGTGAATTATACAATGCTGGTATCGTTGACGTATCACATAAATATCCTAAAATGTATGTAGTGAGACCTCAATTTTTCATTCCAATCATTACCCTTTTGCGCAATGCAGCAATGAATTCAATGCAGTATAAAGCCGAGTTGGCCCAGATGAGGAATGAGAATATTGACATTACTAATTTTGAGGAAAGTATCAATATATTTAAAGAAAGCTTTGCAAAAAATTATGAAATGGCTGCTCGAAAATTTAAAACAGCCATTGAAGAAATTGATAAAACAATTGACCATCTTCAAAAAACCAAAGAAGCTTTGTTATCCTCCGTGAATAACTTACGACTTGCGAACAATAAAGCAGATGATTTGACCATAAAAAAATTAACCAAAGGCAATCCAACTATGATTGCTAAGTTCAATGAATTGAATAATAATAAAAATGATTCGTAATAAATTATGCTTACCCTCTCTTCGCCTGCTGAAATTCAATAAACTCCATCATTTCTGATAAACTAAAACTACTTAAATTATTGGCTGCAGTAAGTCCAGCTTTTTGTGCAACCAATACACCATACTTGCAGTCTTTGTATCCTTCTATAGCATGTGCATCGGGATCAATGGAGATTAGTACATCCTTTTCAATGGCCTTTTGAATAAATCGCCAATCCATATCTAAACGACGTGGATGAGCATTTAATTCAATGACTACATTGTTTTCGTAGCATGCTTCAATTAAAGCATCGTGATTTACCGGGTAACCTTTTCGGCTCAACAATAAGCGGCCAGTGGGATGCCCTAAAATGCTGGTATAAGGATTACGAATGGCATTGATTAAACGCATCATTGCTTTTTCTTCCGTCATTTTTAAATTGGAATGCACGGACGCAATGACAATATCGAAACTTGCAAGCACTTCATCGGAATAATCCAAGCTTCCATCATTTAAAATATCTGACTCTATGCTTTTAAATATTACAAAAGGGGCTAATTTTTTATTGAGTGTATCAATTTCTTTATGCTGTGCAATAATACGATCGGCTTGTAAGCCATTGGCGTAAAATGCCGACTTACTATGATCGCTCATAATTAAATATTCATAACCCTGTTCTTTGGCAGCAATCGCCATTTGTTCAATGGTATGAATGCCGTCACTCCAGGTGCTATGGCAATGGATAATTCCTTTGATGTCTGATGGCTGAATGGTTTTTGATAAAGGTTTAGCAGAAGCTTGCGTTATAATTTCAGGGAGCTCACGTTGTGGAGAAGGGATATAATGGACATTTACCTGTTCAAATATGGCTGCTTCAGATGGGAATTTTTCCATTTGAAAATTTGGTAGTTTTTCCCAGGCATTTAAAAAGGCAGGGTTGCAGGATAGGGTAAAATCTTTCCAAAAAAAGTTTTCAGGAGGGGTTAAATGCCACCTAATTTCAAAATTATCTTCCCCTTTGCAGGAAAAATAATGTTCATTTTTCTCTATTTTGAACAATTTTGCCGACAACCAGCTCACTAAATTGTCTTCGGAAAGGGTAGTCACCACATCCAAAAATCCTAACCATTCCATTTGTCTTTTGAATGCACCACTAATAATATGTGTATCATTTGGAAATGCATCTTGTAAATTTTGCTGCAAGTTGATTACTAAATCTTCAACTTGTTCATACAAATAATTTCCTTGATGTTGTAAATAAAATGTTAAAGCTTCTTGAATATTTTTCTGTGTCTTTTCCCCAAAGCCTTTATACTTTATTAATCTATTTTCTTCGCAAGCGTATAACAATTCACCAATACTTTCTATTTCTAATTCCTTCCAGATGGTTACAATTTTTTTAGGACCGAGTCCTTTAATTTTCAGCATTTCTAAAATGCCTGGTGGTGTTTTTTGTATGTATTCATTTAATAAGTTGAGTTCCTTTGTTTCAATTATTTCAAGTATTTTTTTTCCAATAGCCTCTCCAATCCCACGAATGGCAAATAATTGGCTAGGGCTCATCTCACTTACTTGATCGGTAAGCTTATCTAGGGTAAAAGCAGCGTTGGTGTAAGATTTAATTTTAAATTCATTCTCCCCATGAATGTCCATGAGCTTTGCAAGCAAAGAAAAGTAGGGTTCTATTTCGTGATTGTGCATGCGTAAAGATAATAATTGGATGGAGTAGGGACAAAAGTAGGTAGAAAAAAAATCCCCTCGATTTTATCGAAGGGACTTTAAACATTATCCAAAGATAATTATTATTTTTTTGCAGCCTTCTTAGGAGCAGCTTTTTTAACAGCCTTCTTAGGAGCAGCTTTTTTAACAGCTTTCTTAGGAGCAGCTTTTTTAACAGCTTTCTTAGGAGCAGCTTTTTTAACAGCCTTCTTAGGAGCAGCTTTTTTAACAGCTTTCTTAGGAGCAGCTTTTTTAACAGCTTTTTTAGGTGCAGCAGCTTTTTTAACAGCTTTTTTTGCAGTTGCCATGTTTTTAGATTTAATGGTTAGTAAATATGTTTAAAAGTAGAAACTTTTTCCATATTTACAAAACTTTTTTTAGGCTACTACTTCTACAGGTAAAACTGAAACGGTTGTTTTGTTGTTTTTTCCTTTCTTGAACTCAACCACTCCATTTGATAAAGCAAATAAGGTAAAGTCAGAACCAACACCTACATTTTTTCCAGGGTGATACTGTGTACCTCTTTGGCGAAGTAAAATGTTACCAGACATGGCAGGCTGTCCACCATATATCTTAACACCTAAACGCTTACTTTGAGAATCACGGCCGTTTTTTACGGAACCTTCTCCTTTTTTGTGTGCCATATTCTTTTATTTTTCTATACTTTTTAGTTTCAAATCAATCAACTTTAACACAATTGATATTAGGCAATGTTGTCAATTTTGATTTGTGTATAATGTGTTCTGTGACCGTGTTTTTTACGGAAACCTTTTCTTCGCTTCATTTTAAAGGCGATTACTTTGTCACCTTGTACTAAGTCGTTCACAATTTCAGCCTTCACTACAACTTTCGTGGTAAATGAAATACTTCCATTGTTATCAACGAATAAAACATCGCTGAATTCAACTTTGTCTCCGGTTTTACCTTGCAGGTGAGGTACATACAAGCTATCTCCTGCTTGTACTTTGAATTGCTGTCCTGCGATTTTTACTACTGCTAACATAAATGTCCAAAATTAGGACGGCAAAGGTAATTATTATTCTCTCAATAAGCAACTAATTCTTAAAAAATTAAATAATAGGTTAAAATTAACCATTTTAAGAGGCTTTCATTCAAAAGTTCAAGTAAATACTGCTTAAATTTGACCCTATTCAATCTCTAAACTTCGCTCATGTTTAATGTAAAGTCGCTATTGGCAAAACCTTTCGCTAAGATGGTTCACCATCAAATTCAAAAGGAAGCAAAAACGGCTGTTAAGGACCAGCTTTTTTTATTGCAACAACTTATAAAAGTAGGTAAAACAACCCTTTTTGGAAAAGACCATCAATTTGATAAAGTAATTACCTATGATGATTTCAAATTGTTGGTGCCAATTAGAGACTATGAAGGGCTTAAAGTTTATATAGAAAAGGTAAAAAAAGGAACACCGAATGTGCTTTGGAAAGGACTTCCCATTTATTTTGCCAAAACGAGTGGAACAACAAGTGGGGTAAAATATATTCCCATCACTAAAGATTCTATTGGTAATCATATTAATGGTGCCCGCAATGCTATACTTTCCTATATGGCAACCACTGGGCATACTGGATTTGCTGATGGTAGAATGATTTTTTTAAGCGGTTCCCCTGAGCTAGAAAGAGTAGGGGGTATTGCAACAGGTAGGTTAAGTGGCATTGTGAACCATCATATTCCTGCTTATTTAAGAAGAAATCAATTGCCGAGTTTTGAGACAAATTGTATTGAAGAATGGGAAGATAAATTAGAAAAGATTGTAGCGGAGACCATAGGAAAGGACATGACTTTAATTGGAGGCATCCCACCTTGGATGCAAATGTATTTTGATCATTTAGTGGCTAAAACAGGAAAGCCAGTTAAGGATTTGTTTCCAAATTTACAAGTCCTTGTGCAGGGTGGGGTTAACTTTGAGCCATATAAAACCAAATTGTTTGAAACCATTGGGAAAGAAATAGATACCATTGAGTTATTTCCTGCAAGTGAAGGTTTTTTTGCATTTCAGGACCAGCGTGGAGATTCGGGCATGTTGTTAAATACCAATAGTGGTATTTTTTATGAGTTTATTCCACTTGCCGAAGTGCATAACGAAAAGCCTACTCGTCTTAATTTGGGGGAAGTAAAGTTGGGTGAAAATTATGCACTCATCATTAACAGTAATGCAGGTTTGTGGGGATATAGCATTGGAGACACAGTGAAGTTTGTAAGCATAGATCCATACAGAATTATTGTTTCAGGTAGGGTCAAACATTTCATTTCTGCTTTTGGTGAACACGTGATTGGGGAAGAAGTGGAGCAGGCTTTATTAATGGTGGCCAAAGAAATGGATGTGGCTATTACCGAATTCACAGTAGCGCCCTTTATTCAACAAGGTGTAGGAAAAAGTTACCATGAATGGTTTATCGAATTTGAAAAAGCCCCAACAAACATGGAGTTGTTTAGTAAAAAACTAAATGAATTGATGTGCACAAAAAATGTGTATTACCAGGATTTAATCGTTGGGAATATTCTCGAGCCATTGCATATTACCCCACTTGAAAAGAATGCATTTATTGATTTTATGAGGGCAAAGGGTAAATTAGGAGGTCAAAATAAAGTACCCAGACTCAGTAACGACCGAAACATTGCCAATGACTTATCTCCGTATATTAAGAAATAAAATTGTATTTTTATGCACTTGTAAAATACAAATACATTTTAAAGTTATTGGATGCAACAAAAAAGAATTGCCATTTTTGGTTCAACTGGTTCCATCGGCAAACAAACCCTTGAAGTAATTGCTACACATCCTGATTTATTTGTGGCAGAAATATTGACTGCAAACACTAATGAATCATTATTAATTGAACAAGCACTACAATTTTCACCCAATATAGTCGTGATAGGTGATATTGGTAAATATGCCATTGTTAAAAAAGCATTGGAAGGAAAACCCATCAAAGTATTTGCAGGACCAGAAGCCTTAGACCAAGTAGCAGCCATGGATTGTTATGATTTTATGATGGCCGGTATCGTTGGATTTGCGGGCTTAACACCAACACTAACTGCTGTTGAAAAAGGAAAAGCAGTGGGCTTAGCCAATAAAGAAACTTTAGTAGTTGCCGGTGATATTGTTATGCGCACTGCTAAAGAAAACGGGGCTGCTATTATTCCTGTGGACAGTGAACACTCTGCTATCTTTCAATGTTTAGTGGGAGAAAATAATAACCCAATTGAAAAAATAATACTTACTGCGAGTGGAGGTCCATTTTTAGGCAAGAAACCTAATTTTTTAGTGAATGTAAAACGCGATCATGCCTTACAGCATCCTAATTGGTCCATGGGTGCAAAAATTTCCATTGACTCTGCAACCCTTATGAATAAAGGCTTAGAGATGATTGAAGCAAAGTGGTTATTTGATTTGGAACCTCATCAAATAAAAGTTGTGGTTCATGCGCAAAGTATTATACATAGTATGGTGCAATTTGAGGATGGTAGTATAAAAGCACAAATGGGACTACCTGATATGAAACTGCCAATACAATATGCGATGGCTTTCCCACAAAGGTTACAAAATGATTTTCCAAGATATCTTTTTGACAAACCCAATACCTTAACTTTTGATGATCCTGATACCAAGACGTTCAGAAATCTGCAATTAGCGAAAGAGGCGATGCATAAAGGAGGGAATACACCTTGCGTGTTAAATGCTGCCAATGAAATTGCAGTATATGCTTTTTTAAAAAACAGAATTGGATTTTTGGATATGACAGGATTGATTGAAAAAACATTGGAAAAGATTGCCTATATCGCAAATCCTAGCTTAGATGATTATTTTGAAACCGACGGGGAAGCGCGTAATTTTGCTGCTTCTTTAATACAATTATAATATATGTATACATTAGCAATTGATATTGCATCTACTGGTGTAAAAGCCGCACAATTTATTTTATCTTTTTCTATCTTAGTTGTCTTGCATGAGCTTGGTCATTTTATACCAGCACGTCTATTTAAAACAAGGGTAGAAAAATTTTATTTATTTTTCAATCCTGGCTTTAGCCTTTGGAAAAAAAAGATAGGGGAAACTGAATATGGTATTGGCTGGATTCCTTTTGGAGGCTATGTGAAAATTGCGGGGATGGTGGATGAAAGTTTAGATACAGAACAACTAAACAAAACACCTGAAATTTGGGAATTAAGATCCAAGCCGGCTTACCAAAGGCTCATTGTCATGCTTGGCGGGGTTTTTGTAAATATCATATTGGCTATTGTCATTTTTATTGGTATTACATGGCATTGGGGGGAAGAATATTTGCCTTCAAAAAATGTAGTGTATGGAGTGCATGTAAGTGAATTGGCAAAATCAGTCGGTGTTCAAGAAGGAGATATCATTATTTCATTGGACAACAAAACACTTACCAATTTTGAGCAATTGGAATCTAAATTAGTTTTAGAAAATCCAAAAACAATGCAAGTACAAAGAGGGGATAGTGTTGTTTCATTAAATATTCCATCCACTTTAACTTCATCATTAGCAAAAATAAAAAAAACAATTCCTTTTGTAACTCCAAGATTCCCTGTTATCGTTGATTCAGTGAGTAAAGCAGCTGTAACAATGAGTGGCACTACTTTTCAAAAAGGGGATACCTTGTTAATGATCAATAATCAATCGGTACAATATCGTTATGAATTTGAAGCATTAAAAAAACAATTAGCAGATTCAACAGTGATTGTAACAGCAAAAAGAGGAGCGGATACAGTGAAAGTGAAAGCGTTGGTTAGTACAGGGGGGCAGTTAGGATTATTCTTAAAATTACCCTACGATATTTTCAAAACAGTGCATACAGATTATAGTTTTGCAGAGGCTATCCCTATTGGCACACAAAGATGTTTTACAACCCTTGATAATTATATTCAAGGCATTAAGCAAATATTCAACGGTAAAGTTAACGCCAATGAATCCTTAGGCAGTTTAATTAGTATTGGAAATACATTTCCTTCACAATGGGATTGGTATAAATTCTGGACCTTAACGGCTGTATTCTCCATTATATTAGCCTTCATGAATGTTTTACCTATCCCAGCATTGGATGGTGGACATGCTTTGTTTATTTTATATGAAATAATTACAGGCCGCAAACCAAGTGACAAATTCATGGAGTACGCTCAAATTGTGGGCATGGTTATCATGTTTGGCCTTATGTTTTATGCTTTAGGACTAGACGTTTGGAGGTTATTCAAATAGATGTTTTGGGGATTGCTCAAATAAAGCGTAATTTTACAAGTTCTTAATAAGTTTTACCCGACTTATAAGCTTTGGGGTCGTATGGTTTTGACAGCAAGCGTAGCGGTTGGGGTAAGCATGCAGTGCGTTGGATAATTAGCACTTAAATCTGAATATCAAACAATCAAACGGCGAAACAAACTACGCCATGGCTGCTTAATTCAGTGAATTAACTTCCATTATGGCCGAGCAAGCAGGTAGGCCCTTTACCCGCTTCTTAGCTTAATCAAAACAAAAAGGGATGCGATAGGCGTAGGCTGTGCCTCCTATTTAAGTACCATCCAGCTAAGTAGTAGATTGGTTTGTGTTTTTCCTGTCTACCGCCTACAATTAATAAAACAATAAGCATGTAGAAGACCAATGGTAACATTGTTTGGACAGGGGTTCGACTCCCCTCGACTCCACTTAACCCCACAATTTTGTGGGGTTTTTTGTGAAATATGGTATTTATTTAACTAGTTACTTGTATTTATTTATTTGCTTTCAAGGCAAAGTAAACAATAGCACCTATTGCAATTACAATGAATACAGTCAACACAATTTTCATGGTACTGTATGGTCTTTCCCCTTGTACTACACCAGTTCTTCCATTAATAATAAAGCGAAATAATTTGCCATTGTACCTGTATGCGCTAAGCCATATTGGTAAAAGAATGTGTTTGAAAGTAATATCATTATAAACTGTATTTACGGAAATAATTTGTTGGCGATCACCACCAATATGTCTTTCAATATTATTTCGAATTTCTAAGTTCATATTGACTTTTGATTTTTCAAATCCTGTTTTTACATCTACTTGATAACTTTCTGTTCTAAACCCACTTAAAAATTGATCATTGTAATCAGTTAGATTTTCTAAATCCCAAGGAGCTAAGGCGTCGGTATATTTTTCTGGCAAAGAATTACTAGCTAAGACTAAAATATCGTCGAATTGATTAGAAACATCACCACTTACAAAACTCCATCTTGTTTTAGTGACTGTTCTCGTTTTTGTTACCGTTTTTCCATCTTCTGTTGTGGTGTAGCTTTCTTCAGTTAAATAATCATCTCCTCGCTCCCCAGTATAATTACTTACTGTATTGGAATCATATGTCCAATAAGGGATATACATCCCATTCAATTTGTCTGCATTATCCACATATTGTTTCAAATCATTTGGTGCAAACCACAATCCATTCACCCATTTTTTAAATGATTGAAACGCATTTTTTTGGTCAATGCTAAATGGAAGTAAATATTTTGGCTTAATGATTGTATGAACTGTTCCGCCAGTTATCACAATGGGGGAAGCACAAAATGGACAACTGTCTGAAGTAACATTTGGTTTTAAAGTAGTTGAAGCACCGCAATTGCCACATTTAACAGTAACAATTTCTTGCTTTTCTACAGTACTATTATTCTCGTTCAAGAATTTCACAAAATCAATTTCTTCCACATCAGTTGGTTCTTCTGAAACTTTAATTTCGTTTTCACATCCACAATATTCGCATTTTAGTAACGTTGTTCCTGGAGCATATTTCAACAAGGCACCACATTCATTACAGTTTAATTGATTACTTATTGATTGAATTTTTTCTTCAGACATATTATTTCAGTTTTTTATGATTGGTGGGTTGATTTATATAGTTGGAGGTAAGGGTGGAGGCACCATAGTAAATAATTTAGCAATTTCTGCTACTTGATTAGCAGCTGCCCAAGCAGCCATTCCGTTTTTCCAAATCATAGTTTCTGCTTTTAATGAACCTTGTTGAATCATTTGTTGCATAACTTGTTCCGTATAGGGGCCTGTTTGGGCTCCATTTACCGCAACGAAAAATTGTGTTGCCATTGGGGGTGGAGGTGGCACTGTGTTGTTTTGGTTTTGGTTTTGGTTGAACATTGTATTGTTCATTTGGTTTCCCATACCCATTCCCATTCCCATCCCTACACCAGCTCCCATAATGCCATTAGGATTCTCAGCTGCTTTTTCCATTGAAGTTGCTGCTTGATATTGTGAAAATGCATTTAGATTTCCAATAATACCTATACTACTTCGTTTATCTAATGCGGCTTCTACTTCAGGAGGTAAAGAAATGTTTTCAATCAACATTTTAGTTATCTCAATGCCCAATTCTTTAAACGTTGGATTGATTTTATCACCAATTACTTTAGACATTTCATCATAATTTGATGCCATGTCTAAAACGGGTATTTTACTTTCAGCAATTGCATCTGAAAAACGCGTAACGACTATATTTCTTAATTGTTCAGTTACTTCTTCCGTTGTGAATTGACCATCGGTACCAGCAATTTCTTTCAAAAATAGCTTAGGTTCTACAATACGTATTGCATAATTACCAAAGGCCCGAACACGGATAGGTCCAAATTCAGGATCACGCAATATTATTGGGTTTTTAGTGCCCCATTTTTGATTGGTAAATTGTTTTGTATTTATAAAATATACTTCTGCTTTAAAAGGGCTGTTAAATCCATATTTCCAACCTTTAAGTGTAGACATTAAAGGCATGTTTTGTGTTTCAAGAGTGTACATTCCAGGTGAATAAACGTCTGTCATATGACCTTCGTTTACAAAGACGGCAACCTGTGATTCACGCACCGTTAACTTTGCACCCATTTTTATTTCATTCTGAAAACGAGGAAAACGCCAAACAATCGTGTCATTGGTACTGTCAGTCCACTCAATTATGTCTACGAATTCGCCAGATAATTTATCGAATAATCCCATAATTATTTTTTTAATAGATTTAAATCAATGCTATGAAGATATTAAATTCTCAATATATTCCCCAAAAACATAAATTAAATTCTTATTATCAACTAGTCAATTTTAAACAAACAGTCCAACCCATTTTCAAATTATATTTTGTAAATTACGATTTCAATAAAAGATTGCTTGCTTTATGAAAAACTATTTAAGAGTATTGTTGATTGGCCTCATTGCAATACCTACCTGCTATTTAAAAGCAAATGTAGAAAATGAAAAAGATTCAATTGAAGGCCGATGGGACCTAACGGTAAATATGGATGGTCGTATGGCTCCTTCCTGGCTTGAAGTACGACATACGGGTATCAATGGGTATATTGGCCGATTTGTAGCGGATGGCGGAAGTGCTAGACCCATATCAAAAGTTGAATTTAACAATGGAAAATTGGCATTTCATATCCCAGCACAATGGCAAAAAACAGATAAAGAGTTAATCGTTGAAGGAACTTTACTAGCAGGTAAACTAACGGGAACAATGATTACTCCTTTTGGTAAAACGTATCGTTGGGAAGGAGAACCTGCCCCAAAATTATGGCGCACGAAAGCCCCGAAATGGGGTAATCCCATTCCTCTATTTAATGGGAAAAATTTGAATGGATGGGAAGCAATGGGTAACACAAACCAATGGATTGTTGAAAAGGGCGTTTTAAAAAGTCCAAAATCTGGGGTCAATATTAGAACAACGAAAACCTTTTCAGATTTTAAATTACATATTGAATTTAAATATCCAAAGGGTAGTAATAGCGGCGTGTATTTAAGAGGTCGCTATGAAATACAAATAGAAGATAATAAAGGGATGGAACCAATGAGTTTATACCTTGGCGGCATTTATGGATTCATTGACCCTTGGTTAAATGTTGCCAAAGAAGCGGGTGAATGGCAAACCTATGATGTGGAATTGGTTGGTCGAATGGTTTCTTTGAAAGTAAATGGTATTGAGGTTATTTATAAACAAGAAATTCCGGGTATTACAGGAGGTGCAATTGATAGTAAGGAAGCCATGCCAGGACCCATTATGATGCAAGGGGACCATGGACCTATTGAATTTAGAAACATTATCCTCACCCCGGCTACTAATTAACAGGATTTTTATTTAATGAAAACAACTTCCTGGTAGGGTAGTCTATTTCTTGGGCCCCATATTCCTTGGGGGGTTCCTTTTCCGACTGCAATGATCATATTAATCTCGGCACCCCAAGGTAAGTTCAATGCTTTTTTAACCCTCTTTGCATCAAACCCTTCCATCGGGCAGGTCTCAAATCCTTCGGCAGCAATGGACAACATAAATGTTTGTGCTGCCAAAGCGCATGACTTATGAACGGTTACGCGTTGATCTGCTTTTCCACCTATTCTAAAAAAAGGTTTATTTAATCCCATAAAAAAACTAATGCTTTTTCTTAAAAAAGTAAAAAATCCGAATATGTCTGAACGATAAACAAGTGGCATTAGCTTTGAATAATATGCTATTCCTTTTTTTTGCGCTACTGTTGGCTCCCCAACCACGCCTTGTTTAAAAAGGTTTAGATTCCATTTAGCCCTACTTTTCCATAAATCTGCTCTAGTTACAAATACTACAAGTTGTTTAGCCGTTTTGGCAGCAGATTGGTTCATGCAAAATGATGTAAATTTTTCTTTCAAAGAAGGGGTTTGAATCCAATAAAATTCCCATAATTGCATGTTACTGCTATTGGGGGATAGTATACATCTTTCAAGACTTCTTTGAATGACTTCATCTGGAACTGCTACGTTGGCATCAAATTTTCTATTTGATCTTCTTTTTTCTATGATTTCGTCAAAATAATGATTATGCATATTATCTTTTTTAATTATTAGTAAATATTCTAAAATACAAAAGCCTTACGACGAACATACGAAGTAAGGCTTTTTTTATAATTGTGTATGCTACTAAAATATGTCCATGGCTTTTGCAAAATAAGTTACGGTGCCTGGTAAAGCTAACCAGAAAAATTCTCTGTATACAAACATCAAAGTTATCATAATAGCCAACCATGCAAAACAGTATATCCAGTATTTAGTGGTATTTTTTTGAGCTTCCATAGTGTTTTTTTTGATACGAGGCAAATATACGTATTTTATCTTTTTGAACTATATTTTTGGACCATAAGTAAATTTTAAATCTACTTTCCATCCATTTTTGGTAGAAACCACTTTGATCCACTTTTTTATAGCATCAACCGCAAGTTGATAATAAATGACGGTGGTATTTTGGTCAATTGTTTTTACTTCGTTGATCTGGATCGAAGTTTGCCTTAATTGCATTCGACCCTCTTTGTCCAAAGAAAAATAGTCCTTTGACATTTGTTCAAAATACGCTTCATTTTGTTCATCAACGAATAAGTATTCATGGGCTTTTTTGATGTCTCCTTGCAAATAGTTTTCAATAAAATACCTACCTGCGTCTAATGGATTATCTGCTTGCTCAATGTTGGATTGATTGCTGCATGCAGTTATCATCACAATAAGGCCAATGGAAAGAAGTAGTTTTTTCAGCATAGTACAAAGTTAAGCGAAATATTAATGTTAAATTTGCATCAACATAATTTCACCATATGAAAAACATTTTAGGCTTCTTGGGTTTGTTTCTATTTTTAAAAGTGGATGCACAACAAGTAAATAAGGTGCAAAAGCATCCTTCTTTTATGGAACAAGGAAATATATATGAGGTCAATATTCGTCAATATACTAAAGAAGGAACCTTGAATGCTTTTGCTAAACACTTGCCTCGTTTGCAAAAAATGGGCGTTAAGACGATTTGGTTTATGCCCTTGCAACCCATTTCAAAAGAAGGGCGAAAAGGAACTTTAGGCTCTTATTATGCAGTTTCAAATTACAACGAAGTAAATCCTGAGTTTGGAACTTTTCAAGATTTCACTAAAATAGTAACAACTGCACACCAATTAGGCATGAAAGTTTTAATTGATTGGGTACCCAACCATACTGGTGCTGATCATCCTTGGCTTAAATCTCATCCTGATTTTTATGAAAGAGATAGTGCTGGTAAGGCAATTTTTACCGCAGATTGGTCTGATACTAGAGAATTAAATTACAACAATCCAGTGATGGAAGATAGTATGATTCAGGCAATGAAGTATTGGGTAAAAAATACAGCAATAGATGGATTTAGGGTTGATGTTGCTTGGGGTGTGCCTTATCGTTTTTGGAATAAATGCATTCCTACTTTAAAAAAGGAAAGAGATTTATTTTTTTTAGCTGAGGCAGATGATCCTAAGATACATGAAGCAGGATTTGATGCAACGTATAGTTGGAATGAATTTCATGTGATGAATGAAATTGTAGCGGGAAAGAAAAATGTTCGCTCGCTAGATTCAGTTTTGTATACAGTGGATACAGCTTTTCAGAAAGGCGCATGGAGGCTATATTTTACAAGCAATCATGATGAAAATTCATGGAATAAAGCAGATTATGCGACTATGCCTGGAATGGCACATGCCCCATTTGCAGTTTTCACACAAACTTATAAACGAGCACTACCACTAATTTACAGTGGTCAGGAAGAGCCGGTTACAAGGGCAATCTCTTTTTTTGAGAAAGATTCCATTCAATTTAAAAAATATGAACGGGCATCCTTTTATAAAACGCTATTAAATGCAAGAAGTTCCTTTGCAGCCTTTAAAGAAACTGCTTTCTTTGAGCGCATCCCAGTAAATGAACCTGATAAAGTAATGGCTTACTCCAGGAAAAATGGGAATAGTTTAGTGGTTGTGGTCTTAAATTTATCCAACACCATTCTACATATAAAGTTAAATGCATCCTTGCCCTCAGCTCATCCTTATGTAGATATTTTCTCGCACCAAAAAAGCAAAGACATTCATTTTTTACAATTAGCCCCTTGGGGGTATAAAGTATTTGTTTATGGAGGAAAATAAATATTTTTTCAAATAGAGCATATGACTAAAAATAAATTGGTTGAACAAATTAGTAAAAAAAGATCTTATTTGTGTGTTGGCTTGGATACCGATATTGAAAAATTGCCAAGTCATTTACCTAAAAATAAAGAGGGTGTTATTGCATTCAATAAAGCAATCATTGACGCTACAGCGCCATTTTGTGTGAGTTATAAAATTAATACTGCTTTTTATGAATCCCAAGGGCTTCATGGTTGGGAAGCTATGGAAGCAACATTGGCACATATACCATCCACTCATTTTACAATTGCAGATGCTAAGAGAGGTGATATTGGTAATACCTCAGCACATTATGCTAAAGCGTTTTTTGAAGTTTTACCTTTTGATGCCATAACTGTTGCTCCATATATGGGCAAGGATAGTATTGATCCTTTTTTGGCTTATTCCAATAAATGGACAATTGTACTTGGATTGACTTCGAATGAGGGTAGTAAAAATTTTGAACAACAAAAACTAGAAAATGGACAGTTTTTATATGAATCTGTTTTAGCACAAGTAGCCACTTGGGGCACCCCAGAACAATTAATGTTTGTCGTTGGGGCAACCAAAGCGACTGACTTATTGGGGATTCGAAAAATCATTCCCAATCATTTTTTATTGGTACCTGGTGTTGGGGCCCAAGGAGGTAGTTTAAGCGATGTGACAAATTTTGGTAAAAATGAGGCAGTTGGATTGTTAGTGAACGCAAGTAGGGCTGTTATTTTTGCAAGCAATGGCCTCGATTTTGCACAGAAAGCTGAAAAAGCAGCTAGTGAATATGCCCTTGAAATGAGTCGATTACTAAGCTTATAAGGAATTGATCAATCAAATTGCTAAAACATTAAATTATGGCATCAAAAATGGATTTGTTTGAATCACCCGATTATTATGCATTAGATACTTTGTTAACGGAGGAGCATTTAATGATCAGGTCCGCAATAAGGTCATACGTGAAAACTTCCATTTCGCCCATTATTGAAAAATATGCGCAACGCGCTGAATTTCCACAACAAATTGTAAAACAACTCGGGGAGCTAGGTTGTTTTGGCCCGACTTTGCCCATTGACTATGGTGGTGGGGGCCTTGATTATATTAGCTATGGTATCATGATGCAAGAACTTGAAAGAGGGGACAGTAGCGTACGCAGTACGGCAAGTGTTCAAGGTTCGCTTGTCATGCATCCTATTTTTGCGTTTGGATCAGCTGCACAAAAAAAGAAATTTTTACCAAAATTAGCCACAGGAGAATGGTTGGGTTGTTTTGGGTTAACTGAGCCAAATCATGGATCAGACCCTTCAAGTATGCTCACCCATATTAAAGCTTCAGGCGATCACTTTTTGTTGAATGGAACTAAAATGTGGATTAGCAATGCACCATTTGCACAAGTGGCGGTTGTGTGGGCAAAAAATGAAGCTGGAGAAATTGTAGGTTTATTGGTGGAAAGAGGTATGGAAGGATTTAGTACGCCTACTACGGAAAATAAATGGAGTTTAAGGGCAAGTGCAACGGGGGAGCTTGTATTTGATAATGTAAAAATACCCAAAGAAAATATATTGCCCCATGCAGTTGGGTTAAAAGCCCCTTTGAGTTGTTTGAGTAAGGCAAGGTATGGAATTGCTTGGGGTACATTAGGGGCTGCAATGGATTGCTACGATACAGCTTTAAGGTATAGTAAAGAGCGTGAACAATTTGGCAAACCAATTGGTCAGTTTCAATTGCAACAAAAAAAGTTAGCTGAAATGATTACGGAAATTACCAAAGCGCAATTGTTGGTCTGGCGTTTAGGGGTTTTAATGAATGAAGGAAAAGCAACGCCAAGTCAAATTAGTATGGCAAAGAGAAATAGTTGTGAAATTGCAATAGAAATCGCGAAGGATGCCCGTCAGCTCCTTGGCGCAATGGGTATTACTGGGGAGTATCCTATCATGCGGCATATGATGAACTTGGAAAGTGTAGTAACTTATGAAGGGTCGCATGATATTCATTTACTGATCACGGGATTGGATATAACTGGATTGAACGCTTTTACATAAAATGAAATAACATTGAAATTTATAAATCGAAAATGGCAGTAGAAAGAATTTTTTTAATTGGGATGATGGGGTCCGGCAAATCCTATTGGGCAGCTAAAATTGCTAAATGGATTAAAGCAGGAGGGTATGATCTTGATGATTTGATTGAAATGGTTGAAGAAACAACTATATCGGCAATTTTTGCCGAAGAAGGGGAAGTTTATTTTAGAAAGTTGGAAACAAAAATATTAAAATGGTTTTCGGAAAAAAAGAAATTTGTGCTAGCCACTGGCGGTGGTACTCCATGCATACAAGAAAATATAAATTGGATGAAAAAAGAAGGCTTGGTGATTTGGTTAGATGAGTCTATTGAAGTGTTGGTTCAAAGATTGTCCATAAACAAAAGTCATCGACCTTTAATAGCTTCTTTGGATAATGATGAATTGTCCGTTTACTTGCAAAATAAATTACTTGAAAGAACACCATTTTATCAACAAGCACATTGCCGATTATCGGGAGATCAAATCACTGAATTAGCACTTAAAAAAATAATACAAAATGAAGGAGCGTAAGATTTTGCTTTGGGGGATAAGTTTGGCTTTATTAGCTGTCTTCTTTGGTGCTTTTGGGGCACATGCGCTAAAAAACATGGTATCCTTAGAAAAGGTAAACATTTTTGAAACAGGGGTGAGGTACCAATTTTTTCATGCACTAGGTTTAATTTTATACGCACAATATGCGCAATCGAAAGCTAGAAAGAGTCAAAATCAAAAAGGACTTACTTGGACATCTAATTTTTTTTTAATTGGCATATTATTTTTTAGTGGCTCTTTATATTTCTTGACGCTTCAACCCCTTTGTAGCTTTAATTACAGCAAGATTATTGGCCCCATTACACCCATTGGAGGGTTGTTTTTAATACTAGCTTGGGGTCGTTGGTTCAGGGATGTTTGGCTATATAAAGTGGATAAGTAGCCCCAATCTATTTCAATTTTGCACATTGGGGTAAAACACTTTTTCTTACTATTTGGATAACTTATATTTGTTCTTATGGCAAACATGCTTAAACGTAAAAAAAATCAAAAAATTAGCGAGGAGCAATTAAATCCTGACAATGAAACCAACATCAATGTTACCGAAGTGGTAAAGGATGAGCGAACTTCAAAAATAATGGGCCTGCTTTTACTTTTTATTACTTTGTTCTTTTTCATAGCATTTACTTCGTATTTATTTACTTGGCAAGATGACCAAGATAAGGTGCAATTGTGGCGAACACTTTTGTTTGCAACCAACGATGTGAAAGTGAATAATATTGTTGGATTTATTGGGGCATTTGTTGCCTATCAACTCATGTATAATGGATTCGGCGTAAGTTCCTTTTTACTCTGCACTTTTACTTTTGCTTTAGGAATTAATTTATTTTTCTCAAAACCAATTTTTAACATTTGGAGAAATAGTAGGTATGTTTTAATAGGTGTTATCGTTGTTAGTACCAGTTTTGCTTTTATTACAAAAGGGGCTTCCTTTTCTTGGGGGGGAGCGGTTGGAGAATATTGTAGTAGTTGGTTAATCAAATGGGTTGGTAATGTAGGAACCGGTGCCTTATTACTGGTCACTTTTTTTAGTTATTTGATATGGAGATTTAATCCAGTGTTTTCAACCCCACATTTTCGTTTTCTACTTCCTAAGCACAAACTGAGCAATACTGATGAGCCTTTAATGGACGCACTTGTGCCAGCTACTCAATCTATCAAAAAGGAATGGGATGTAAACAATTCATCAAAAGCACAAAATGAGGAGGCACAATTGACCCATGCAGGAAACATGGTTGGAAATAAGTTACATACCGAAAAGGGCATCAATGAAATGGCTTTCATGAATCCTTTACAGGACGAAGGGGGGAAATTATTTATTGATGAATTGGCACCTACACTTGTAATTGATGATCCAGCAGAAACTGAAGTTGAAACCGAACAAGTATTTGAAGAAGCAGCTGAAATTGACTTTTCTGATCTAGACGATGAATTGTTGGAGGAATTAGATTTAGAAGTTCATGAAGGTGTAAAAGAAACATTGGTTACAAGTTCCTCCATAGGTAGTTTGTCCACAAAATATGATGCCACCTTGGATTTAAAAAATTACAAGTACCCTTCTATTCAGTTATTAGAAACACATGGTTCTGAAAAAATTGTGCATGACCCTGATGAATTGGAAATGCATAAAAATCAAATCATTGCTACGTTGAAAAACTATGACATTGCTATACAGCGAATTGCTGCAACGGTTGGTCCTACTGTTACCCTTTATGAAATTGTACCAGCACCTGGCGTGCGAATTAGTCGAATTAAAAATTTGGAAGATGATATTGCTTTAAGCTTAGCTGCATTGGGAATTAGAATTATCGCTCCTATTCCAGGAAAGGGTACCATTGGTATTGAAGTGCCTAATATTCGTAAGTCGGTGGTGAGTATGAAAACATTGTTAGCGAGCGAAAAGTTTCAAACAAGTTCTTTTTCCCTTCCCATTGCGATAGGAAAGAAAATTGACAATGAAAATTTTATTGTTGATTTGGCTAGTATGCCACATTTATTAATGGCAGGTGCTACAGGGCAGGGGAAATCGGTAGGCTTAAATGCCATTTTAGTATCTCTTTTATACAAGAAACATCCTTCACAATTAAAGTTTGTTTTGGTAGACCCTAAAAAAGTAGAATTGAGTTTGTACCGTGTGATTGAAAAACATTTCTTAGCTAAATTACCAGGCGAGGAAGATGCGATTATTACGGATACTAAAAAAGTAATCAACACCTTAAATGCTTTGTGTATTGAAATGGACAATCGTTATGACTTATTAAAAGAAGCGGGGTGTAGAAATATTAAAGAATACAATGAAAAGTTTACTGCTAGAAAATTAAATCCTGAAAAAGGACATCAATATTTGCCTTTCATTGTATTGGTAGTGGATGAGTTTGCTGATTTAATTATGACTGCAGGTAAAGAAGTAGAAATGCCTATTTCACGCTTAGCACAGTTAGCACGTGCTGTGGGCATCCACTTAATTATTGCTACCCAGCGCCCTTCAGTAAACATTATTACGGGTACCATTAAGGCAAATTTCCCGGCACGCATTGCCTTTAAAGTTTCCAGTAAAATTGACAGTCGAACAATTCTAGATGCAGGGGGCGCCGAGCAGTTAATTGGGAAAGGAGACATGCTTATTTCATACAATGGGGAAATTACTCGATTACAATGTGCATTTGTAGATACACCTGAAGTGGATCGAGTTTGTAGCTTTATTTCGGAACAAAAAGGATATCCACAAGCTTTTTTATTACCTGAATATTTAGATGAAAAAGAGTTGGAGGCAGCTGGAGGCTTTGATGTGAACGAAAGAGACCCTTTATTCGAAGAAGCGGCTAAATTGATAGTGGGGGCACAACAAGGTTCAACATCCTTGATTCAACGAAGAATGAAATTGGGGTATAATCGTGCAGGTCGTTTAATGGATCAATTGGAATCAGCTGGTATTGTTGGGCCAAGTCAAGGAAGTAAGCCAAGAGAAGTTCATTATAAATCTGATGCTTCATTGCATGAATTCCTACAAAACTTATAAAAAATGCTTAATTTTGTACACCATCTAATCTAATTATTGACTAATACCAATGAAAAATATTCTACTCATTTTAGCGCTACTTTTTTGTGCTACCTTACATGCCCAAAAAATGCCTCAAGCAAAAGCTGTTCTAGATCAAGTGGGGGCTAAAGTAAAGCAGTCAAAAGGAATTTTAGTCACGATCCAATTGATTTCAAAAAACAGCAAAGGAAAGCCATTGGGAACTAAGTTGATCAACCTAAAGATGAAAGGGGATAAGTATTTACTAAAACAAGGTCCTATGGAAATTGTTTGTGATGGTGTCAATATTTACAATTATGACGGCGTCAACAGCATTTCAAAATCGAGTATTGCAGAAGCTGATCAAACCCTCAGCCCTCAAAAATTATTAGCAGGTAACTATGATAAAGATTTTAATTTCAAGCTAATCAGCCAGAATGGAAGTAAAGCAACGATCGAACTTTCACCTATTGACAAACGCAAAAATTTTCAAAAAGTGACACTAGTCGTTGACAAGACAAAAGATGCCCTATTTAGCGCCTCAATCATAGACAAAAGTAATAATATCACCGATGTTAAAGTGGTATCCATTAACTACGGAGCTAGCCTCGAAGACAAAATTTTTCAGTTCAATAGGACAAAATACCCAAAAAACGTAGAAATTTTTGATTAGGATTAGTGCTTTCCCCTTATCTTTGCAGCCAAATTAAAAGAAAAAACCGTGGCCTAATGCTTGGTCACAAAAAAAGAAGTTTACATGTCTATACTTACAAAAGAAAAAAAAGCGAGCATTTTTGCTGAATTTGGTGGAAAAGCAACCAACACAGGTTCAATCGAAGGTCAAATAGCTTTATTAACTCAACGTATTGCGCACATTTCAGGTCACTTGAAAGCAAACCACAAAGACCATTCAACTCAAAGAGGTTTGATGCAATTAGTGGGTCAGCGTAAGCGTTTATTGGTTTATTTACAAAAACATAACCTTACTGGTTACCGTGCACTAATTGAAAAATTAGGCTTAAGAAAATAATTCATTGAACGTCTTATAAAAGCTGTCCCAACTGGTTAATACGGTTGGGATTAGTTGTTTATATAGGTTTCTTGCGTTTCACTACCAAAAAAATTAAAATGTTATCACAACCCAAATCGGTAAAGTTCGAGGTAAATCCTGGACAAGAAATATTTATTGAAACAGGTAAAATTGCACGTCAAGCGGACGGAGCCGTTACTGTTAGACAAGGAAATTGTATTTTATTAGCAACGGTGGTTGCCAACAAAGATCCTAAAGACGGGCAAGACTTTTTCCCTTTAAGCGTTGACTACCAAGAAAAGTTTGCTTCTGCAGGCCGTATTCCTGGTTCTTTCTTTAAAAGAGAAGCACGTTTAAATGATTATGAAATTTTAACAAGCCGTTTAATTGACCGTGCGTTAAGACCTTTATTCCCTGAAGATTATTTATGTGATGTGCAAGTATTAATTTCATTGGTTTCTTCTGATGAAAATGTAATGCCTGATTCATTAGCATGTCTTGCAGCTTCTGCTGCATTGGCAGTATCCAATATTCCTATTAAAGAAATTATTTCTGAAGTAAGAATTGCAAAGATCGATGGCCAATTTGTAATCAATCCTTCAAAGGCGCAATTAGCAAAATGTGAATTAGAATTCATCATCGCTGCTACCGAAAAGAATTTGATGATGGTAGAAGGTGAGGCGAAAGAATGTTCAGAGGAAGAATTAGTAGCGTGTTTAGAATTAGCGCATGAAGCCATTAAAAAACAAATTCAAGCACAAGCTGAATTAAGAAAGATTGTGGGTATCACGGAAGTACGTGATTACAAAAAGCCAGAACAAGACGAAGAAATTAAGCAAAAAGTATACGATTTCGCAACTGCAAAAGTAGACGCTATCGCAAGAATGGGTTCTGCTAAGCATGAGCGTAGCGATGCATTCAGTGCATTGAAAAAAGAAATCATTGAACATTTAGGTACCGAAATCACGGACTTGCAAAAGAAATTAGCAGGCAAGTACTACGAGGACTTGAAATGGGAAGTCGTGCGCAATATGATTGTGGACAGCCGTATTCGTTTAGACGGTCGTAGCCTTGATCAAGTGCGTCCTTTGGCAATGGAAACAGCTCCATTACCAACGCCACATGGATCTTCTTTATTTACTAGAGGTGAAACACAATCTTTAACAACAGTTACCTTAGGAACTAAGTTAGATGAGTTAATGCAAGAGACTGCTCAAAGCGCTGAATACCAAAAATTCTTCTTACACTATAATTTCCCTCCATTCTCAACAGGTGAAGTGAAAATGATGCGTGGGGTAGGTCGTCGTGAAGTAGGTCATGGTAACTTAGCGCAACGTTCTTTAAAACAAATGTTACCAGATAGTACAGTGTTCCCTTACACATTACGTGTCGTATCGGATATCTTAGAATCAAACGGTTCCTCTTCAATGGCAACAGTTTGTGCTGGTTCATTAGCTTTAATGGATGCAGGGGTGCCAGTGCCTAAGCACGTAAGTGGTGTGGCCATGGGATTAATTTCAAGAGAAGATGGTAAGTATGCCATTTTAACTGATATCTTAGGTGATGAAGATCATTTAGGAGATATGGACTTTAAAGTAACAGGTACGAAAGATGGTATTTGTGGTGTTCAAATGGATATTAAAGTTGACGGATTAAGCATGGACATTATGCGTGAAGCTTTGTCTCAAGCCAAGAAAGGTCGCTTACATATATTAGATGCAATGTATGAGTGTATACCTGCCGCAAGAGCAGATGTGAAGCCTCATGCGCCAAGAATGGTTAAGTTAATTATTGATAAAGAATTTATTGGTGCGGTAATCGGGCCAGGTGGTAAGATTATCCAAGAAATGCAAAGAACTACAGGGGCTACTATCAATATTGAAGAAGTAGACAACCATGGTGAAGTAAGTATCTTCTCTGCGAATAAGGATAGTTTAGACGCTGCAGTTAAATGGATCAATAGTATCGTTGCGGTTCCAGAAATTGGTGACGTTTATGATGGTATTGTGAAGGGTATTAAAGAGTTCGGTGCTTTTGTTGAATTCATGCCAGGCAAACAAGGATTATTGCACATTAGTGAAATAAGCTGGAAGCGTTTGGAAACCATGGATGGTATTTTCAAAGAAGGTGATGAAGTAAAAGTGAAATTGGTAGGTTTGGATCCTAAAACGGGTAAATTCAAATTAAGCCATAAAGCTTTATTGCCTAAGCCAGAGCAAGCGCCTCGCGAAGACAGACCACAAGCTTAATTGTATGCCTAAGTTATATTAGACTAAATATTAAATGATACCAAAGTCCTCCCAAATACAATGGGGGGACTTTTTTTATTAAAAATACAATTTACGATTTAAGGAAAAGTTAATTTTTTAGTTAAAAATTTTAACAATAACGTAATAATGAGTTGATATTTAGGATATATTCGTATCAGAAGGCTTGTATAGAAATCAAAAAACGATATTCTTTACAAGCTTTTTAATTTAGAATTTATCAATTTTAATACAAAACATCAAAACATGAGTAAAAAAATCCTCGTGAGTGTTTGTGCCTTCCTGATGACTATTATGGTAGGATATTCACAAACAGTTACAGTAACCGGAAAGGTTATCGACGAAAAAAATGTCCCTGTTGTAGGAGCTAGTGTTATTGAAAAAAGCACTAAGAAAGGAACAACAGCAGGTACTGATGGTAGTTTTACTATCTCAGTAAAAAAAGGTGCAACATTAGTTGTTTCGGCATTAGGCTTTGAAGGCACTGAAGTTCAAGCAGGAAGCAAAATGACTATAACATTAACTTCTGAAGTTAAGGCTTTAGCTGATGTTGTTGTAACGGGTGTTGGCGCTGCGACTTCTAAAAAGAAATTAGGGGTAGCCGTTGAATCGGTTCAACTTTCAAATCAAGTTAAAGTAGCAACTGGTGATGTTGGTCAACAATTGGTTGGACAAGTTGCTGGTGCTCAAATTCAGAGTACAAACGGTAATCCTGGTCGTCCTTTGCAAATTTTATTACGTGGTATTAACACTGTACAAGGTGGTACTTCTCCAATGATTTTGATTGATGGTATTGAAGCACGTGGTACTAGTTTAAATTCAATCGACGTTAATATAATTGATAGAGTAGAAGTAGTACAAGGTGCTGCAGCTGCATCATTATATGGAGCACAAGGAGCAAATGGAGTTATCCAATTGTTTACAAAAAAAGGTAAGCAAGGAAAAATGAATATTGAATTTAATACTTCAACTACAACTAACTCTTTGTTAAATATTGGTGGATTAGAAAAAGCACACTATCATGCATTTGTAACAGATGCATCTAATAATGTTTTAACTGGATCAGGTGCAATATTGGCATTAGATCCTAAAACATTAGCTTTTAATGGTAATCTTCAATACAACTCTTTAGGAGTAGCTGGTATAGCTGGTGCAACATATACGAGCATCCAAAACAAACCATATGATGCTAACTTAAAGTATTATGATCACTACAAGCAATTATTAGGACCAGGTTATGCAAACAACGCTTCATTAACCATTTCTGGTGCAGGTCCAAAATCTGATTATTTATTTTCTGGATCAACCAACATGCAAAATTCAAATTTTGTTAATAACGGAGATTATAAACGTTCTAACTTAACAAGTAAAATTGGTTTAGAATTGGCAAAAGGTTTAAAGTTTACAACTACCAATCAGTTGGTTTACACAAAAAATACCTTGAATGACCAAACTGGTAGAAGTATATTTTTTGCTTTAAACAATGCGCGTCCTTTTGTTGATTTTTCTCAGAAAGATTTAGACGGAAATTATGCTGCTTATTTTGGTGATGCTGCTGGTGTTAACCACACAAATCCATTTTATACAAATCAATATTCTAGAACTTTAATTGAGAAAATTGATGTAATCCAAAACTTTAACTTAAACTACAAGTTACCTAAGTTTTTAGAGTTGGATGCAAAGTATGCAATCAACTATTCTAATACCAACACAAACTATTATTATGATGATCAGTCTGGTAATGCTAACGCTGTGTTAAATGGTAATAAATATGTAAGTAACTATAATCCTAATAGTTCAGCTAATGGAACTACTACTGGTGAGATTGATAATTATGTTCAAAGAACTGTATTCCAAAACTTTATTGGAACAGCTACTTTCAGAACTGATTTCAAAAATGATTTTAACATAAATATTCCATTAAAGACTTCTACTACAGCTGCATTTGACTACCGTAATAGTTTCTATAAGTCTTATGCATCTTATGCTTATGATGCTCCTGGATATGCTCCTTGGAATTCTACACAAGCTGCAACATTCAAAGTGTTCACAGATTACGTTGAACCATTCGTAACATATGGTCTTTTAGCAAACCAACGTTTTGATTATTCTGACTTTGCAGGATTTTCAGTTGGTGTAAGAAGTGACTATTCTTCTGCATTTGGAGCTGGTGCTAAAGCACAAACTTTCCCTAGAGGTGATGCATTTTTAGCGCTACATAAATTAAAAGCATTTGAAAAATTAAAACTAGACCGAGTTATTAATGAGTTTAAATTAAGAGCTGGATATGGTGAGGCAGGTATACAACCAGGAGCGTTCCAACGTTTCCCAGTATTGAGTGCAGCTAACTTAGGTGCAAACAGTGATTTCCTTTCTCCAATTACTACGCCTAACAAAAACTTATCAGTTGAATTATCAAAAGAAACTGAATATGGTACTGATTTAGGATTTAATTTATTGAATGGCAAATGGTTGAAAACAGCAAATATTGCTTTCACTTTATGGAACAGAGAAACAGTAAATGCTATTTATAGTGTTGACGCTGCGCCATCAACTGGTGTGGGTGGAACATTAGACAATGCATTTGGTTTGAAGTCTAATGGTGTGCAAGCATCTTTAAACTTGAACGTTTATTCTGGTAAAGATTTAACTTGGGATTTCATCACAAACTATTCTCAACAAACTTCTGAGATTTCTTATGTAAAAGGACCACCGGTAGTAATTACTTCAGGAGCTGGTAGCGTAGGTATTACTTTGAAGCAAGGATATAAAATTGGTCAATTCTTTGGTTATAGAATGATGAAGTCATTAGATGAAATTAATCCTCAAACAAATGCTCCTTTTATTGCAGTTGCAGACCGTGGATTATATGAAGTGGTTCATACTAAAGTAGGAGGTGATTGGGTAGTGAATAAAGCAACTAAACAAGCGGTAGCATTACCAGGTCAGTATAGCTTAGGTGACCCAAATCCTAAGTTCAATATGAGCTTTATTAATAACTTAAACTACAAGAACATTGTTACATTAAGTATGCAATGGGATTGGGTTGCAGGTGCTCATTTGTATAACCAAACTAAGCAATGGATGTATCGTGATGGTATCCACCACGATTATGATAACCCAATTACTATTGATGGTCAAACTTTTGCTTATACAGCATTTTATCGTAGCATGTATGCTGGTGGTGCAGCTAATGGAACTAAAAATTATTTCTACGAAGATGCAAGTTTCACTCGTTTAAGAAATTTATCTGTAGGAGTTGATTTAGCTAAGATTGTAAAAATGAAAGCATTTAGTCGTTTACAATTAGTAATGTCAGGTCGTAACCTAGTAACGTTCACTCCATATTCTGGTATGGATCCAGAGGTAAACTATTCTACTAACTCTGCATTTGATCGTGGTTTAGATCACAATACAATTCCTAACACTAAACAATATACGATTGGTTTGAATGTTGGATTTTAAACCTTAACTAATAAAAATTATCAGATATGAAGTATAATAAATTTTTAGTTGGAATATTGGGATTAACCTTGAGCTTAACAGCTTGTAAGAAAGATCTTGATATCTCTAATACTAACTTACCTACACCAGAGAGTGCTCAAAATGAGCCAGGTGTTCTTTCCTTTGCACAAGGTGCAATTTATCGTAATGGATTTTACGATTTAAAATACACGGATGGCGTTTATGGACGTTACTGGGCAGGTACAATTGGTTTCCAAGAAATAATGGGTGACATTATTGGTGCTGAGGCAGCAAACGCCTATATGAACCAAATTGGTTGTCCTAATCAAGTTACGTTAGATGATGGTACTGTGGTTTTAAACCCAGCAAGTATCAAAACACAATATGCATTGTGCCGTTATGTTAATCAAAATGCACAAGGTGTTAGTAATACAACTAACTACCAATGGGCTTATATGTACAATTTAATTACTGCTGCAAATGGAGTATTAGATTTATGTAAAAAAGTAACTTTCTCAGGTACAGGTGCCGATACTAAAAAAGCAACTGTTAAAGCATGGGCTTACTGGTGGAAAGGATATGCTTACGCGCAAATTGGTTCAATGTATTATGCAGGTATTATTCAAAATAATACACCTTCACAAGCAACTACTAATGGAAACTATGTTACTAAGGAAGCTATTATTAAAGAGTCAAATGCAAACTATGATAGTTGCACGACATCATTAGGCGCAGCAACTAGTACCACAGATTATACAGCGACCATGACTAAATTAGTACCAAGCTTCTTACAAAAAGGTAAGGGTGGTGTATTAACAATTGACATGTGGAAGCGCAGTATTAACACTATGAAGGCACGTAATATTTTAGTGAATACGCCAGTGTCTGCAATGACTGCAGCTCAATGGGCTGACGTTTTAACTTTAACTAAGAGTGGTGTAACTGCTACCGATTTAATATTCACTGCTCGTACAGATGCTAGTGGATCTTTCATTGAAAGTACAGTTGCTGATAAAGTTTCTCAGTCAACTACCACTGCTTCTACGAACACTTATAAATTGAGTGAGCGTTGGGTACAAGAATTTAGAGCAGGTGATAAGCGTAAAGATAATAACGTAATTACTTTGGCTTCAGTTGGTATTTTCAATACTGACCGTGGTAATTCATTTAATACACGTTATTCTCTTAAGAATGGTGGTGCTGCAATTGCTGGTGTGGTTACTTATTCAAACACAACTTCAGGTGCAAATGAAATCACAATTGCTGCTACTTACGAAGAGAATGAATTAATGAAAGCAGAAGCTTTAATTAAGACAGGATCTATTGATTTAGGTGTTCAATCTATTGATGCGGTAAGAACTTACCAAGGTGCTGGATTGGCTGCAATTGGAACTGGTTTAACAGCTTCTGCAGCTTATGAAGAATTAAGAGCTGAGCGTAGAATTGCATTGGCATTTAAAGGTTTATCTTTCTATGACGCACGTCGATGGGAGATAATTGCTCCTGATAAAGCGCGTACTAACTGTGTAGTTGTTTCATCTGCTGGTAAAGTAAGTACAAAAGCAACGATCGTTTATGGTTTCTTAGACTATTGGGATGTTCCAGATAATGAGTTGGCATACAACCCGCCAGCTACAGGATCTGCTCCAACTAAGAATCCTAAGCAATAGTTTAGCGCTATTTTAGTAGAAATTAATTTTACTAGATTTATAAAAAACAAGACCCTTTTGGGTCTTGTTTTGTTTTTGGGATGTTTATCTTTAGGGTGTAGGAATTATTTAAAAAGTAAGCTTATGAAAGATTTTCTTTTAGGTTTAATAGCTTTTTTGATATCTGTTCAATTTGGTTTGGCTCAGACGAATACAATTGTAACAACAGGTAAATGGGGCTCTCAAATATTTTTAAGTGATGTAAATGGGCGTGCTTTTGAAAACAAGTATGATGGTATTGTAGGTAGTCCTTATCTTTTACCAGATTTTAAATCTGCAACCATTTATATGAATAATGGTAAGCAATATGATAATGTAAAGGCTAAATTAAATTTAGAAGCGCATGAAGTTGTGTTCATAGATGCTAAAGGGCAAGAGGGTTATATTGGTAAGGGATTGGTATCAAACATTATTATAAATGATACCACTAGTACAGGTATTAACAGGTATATATTTGCTTCTGGCTATCCGAAAATAGATAATCAAACTAATTTGAGCTTTTATCAGTTATTAAAACCAGGAGGGATTGTTGAATTACTCAAGTTTATAAATAAAATTATAGAAGAGCGTGGCAACGAATTGTCAGGAGAAAAGTCTAAAGAATTCATTACCCGAGAAGCACTGTATATAAAAAAAGGTGGGGTAATGCAAAGAGTTAAAAAGGATAAAGCTTTCTTTGCTGCCATATTTGCTAAGCTGCCCAAGGAGTTTAATGAGTACATGCTGGTTAATAAAGTCAATTATAAAAACGAGGAGGATTTAAAAAAATTACTAACCTATTACGATAGTTTCTTTAAAATAGAGTACTAAATATAATAATAATGCTCAAATAACTTTTAATAAATGTCTAAAGAATACATCCAAATAGCCTTTGATTTTCAAAACCAGGACCAATTTGAAATATTGGTTGCTCAACTATCCAACCTTGGTTTTGATGGCTTTAATGAGGAGGAGGCGGCTACTGGAATTAATAATGGGGTGGGCATGAGTAGTATTTTAGGAACAACTGCCGGACTAGGAGCTGGCGCAGGACATTGTAAAACTTTTATCCTAGCCAGCGATTATGTTGATAATAATATTGAAATTAATTTAAATAATTTATTCAATCAATATGATTTAACTTACTCTAAATCAATTATTAAGGAAGAAAATTGGAATGCCATATGGGAGTCCAATTTTGAGCCTGTCCGGGTAGATGATTTTGTAGGTATTCGTGCTCATTTTCATCCACATTTTGATCCTCCTGTTCATCATGAAATAAATATTACGCCTAAAATGAGCTTTGGTACAGGCCATCATGGAACCACCTTTACTGTTATGCAATTAATGGGTGAAATGGATTTTAAAGGCAAAACAGTTTACGATTTTGGAACAGGAACAGGCATTTTGGCCATTTTAGCCGAAAAGTTAGGCGCCTCATATGTTCTCGGTGTGGATAATGACGATTGGTGTATAGAAAACGCAATAGAAAATATTCAAAATAATTACAGCAAGAAGGTTGAAATTAAAAAAGTAGCAACAGCAGCTCAACCCATCATTTTTGATATCCTTTTGGCTAATGTCAATAGGCATATCATAGAGGCTAATATAGACGATTTGACAGCATCAAGTGGAAAATATAGTCAATTAATTTTGAGCGGATTGTTGGTAGCAGATGAAGTTGACATCCTTCATTTGGCAAAGGAAAAAGGGTGGAATTACCTCAAAAGCAAACAAAAGAATGGTTGGATTAGTCTTTTATTTAATAAAGTGTAAAAACAAGAAGTAGTATCATTGGTTAGGACGATCTTAACAAATCATTCCCATTTTGAACTGTATATTTGCACAGTCAATTTGCATGGTATGAAAGAAACACTACTTATCATAATGGCCTATTTAATTGGATCTATACCAACTTCAATTTGGATTAGTAGATATATTTTTAAATTTGACATAAGAGATTATGGAAGTGGAAATGCAGGAGCAACCAACACTTTTAGAATTTTAGGCCCAAAATGGGGTAGTTTTGTAATGCTTGTTGATGTAACAAAGGGAATTATAGCCACTTCATTGTATATTTTTTCCTCTTTTTATCTATCCAACGAAATAGCACGTGTGAATTTTATGATTGTACTCGGATTGGCTTCCGTTGTAGGCCATATTTTTCCGTTGTATGCCAATTTTAAAGGGGGGAAAGGTGTTGCTACTTTATTAGGAATGGCCATAGCCCTTCAACCCACTGTAGCTTTTATTTGCATCCTTATTTTTGCAATAACCCTACTTATAACTCGATTTGTTTCCTTAAGTTCCATGTTGGCAAGTATAACATTCATGGTGTTGATTTTATTTATTTACAAGGAGCAAGAAGTCATGTATCGTATGTTTGCCATTGTAGTTGCCCTCATGGTCCTGGTTACCCACCAAAAAAATATTGGCCGTTTATGGAGAGGGACAGAGCATAAAATCTCTTTGATGAGAAAAAAGGATAAAAAAGCAAAAAAATAATCAATTGAATTTCAATAAGTTGTTATTTTTTTATCGTTCTACATAAAAACATAAGTTAGAAATTAGTAACTTTGCCGTCCGTTAAATAATTTATTCATGACAGGACCTCAACATATTTTAGAGAAATTGCAGTTGAAAGAGGAGAAAAATTTACTGATCCAAGGTTTGCCTTCTTCTGTTGAGAAGCAATTCGCAAAATTAAATTACAACAAAAACATCACGCCGCTATTAAAGTCAAGGAAGATTGATTATGCGTTGATTTTTGCCATTAATCAACTTCAATTGAACAATATTTTAAAAGAAGTTTTTGCTGCATTGCATCCCGAGAGTAAGTTATGGATTGCATATCCTAAAACGGCCTCTAAAATTGTATCCGATCTCAATAGAGATACAAGTTGGGAAATTCTTTCAAAAAATGATTACGAGGCCATCAGGCAGGTAACTTTAGACCATGTGTGGACGGCTATGCGATTCAAAAAAGTTGACCAATTGCCCAATAAAAACCGCTCATTTGTAGAATTTAAAGCGGCTGATATTAAAGTGGATGATTTTGAAAAAAGAATTATTTCACTACCTGTTGAGCTTGACAAAATTTTGTCTGCACACGTTGAAGCAAGAGATTTTTTTACAACATTGTCAGTCATCAATCAAAAGGAATATTTGTCTTGGATTCAGGGAGCCAAAAAAGAAGATACAAAACGCAAAAGATTGGAGGCTACTTTGGAAAAATTATTAGCTGGCAAAAATAACCCTTCTGAAAAATAAGGCTTCTTATTGGTAAATCACCGTTCCCATTCGAATAGTTAATTCCTTCTCAATGTCTTTCAAATGTTTGTGAACCTGCAACAATTGAATCTGTGTTGATTCCTGTGCCTCCTTCATATCCTCTTGATTTTGAGCAATCATTTTTTTTATTTTCCTAAGTTTGTAATACAACAGGCTAATATTTACCTCATTCATATTATCCTTTATGTCAACTTGTTTTTTGATCCCTAATTTTTCATTCCATCGCAAACTAAGTTCTTGAGGGGGTTCTAGTAAGGTAACCACCCATTTTTGAACAAGTTCATCTTGATGATATTGCATTGTTTTTCCATTGGGCATTTTCCCATCGTAAAATAATTGTTTATAAACTTCCATTACATGAATGAGGGCTGTATTTTCTAGTGGGAAGCCATCAATTTCTTCAAAAATATGTTGAGCAATAAACTTTCCTTCCTTGTTTTTTTCAATACCTAGCTCAATAACCAATCGAACTAAATTTTTTTCATGGGCCAAGTCCTTGTCCGCAATTAAATCATAATTGTCATCATCTTGCTGTGTCGATGGGAAGCTAGGCATTAAAATGGCAGCCTCATCAAATGCCATTTTCTTTTCTACTTTTACAATTTTGTCGCGCTTAAACTTATTCACTAAATGAGTGAGCCCAGTTTCGTCAATTCTTAATAAAGAAGAGCATTTGCGGACATATTCTTGAAGTTTTGTAAAATCTTCTGCTTTGTTAATTTTACTTAGTGTTTCAGCAATTGAGTTTACTAAAATATTTTTTTTATTTAAATCATTACCTACTTCTTTTAATTGGACTTCAATTTGAAATAAAATAACGTCTTTTTTTTGGGTTTGTACAAAAGTTCTAAATGCATCCCGACCTACTTTATTAACATAGCTATCTGGATCTTCCTTGTCTGGTATCAATACCAATTGTACATTGAGTCCTTCTTCAAGGGCCATATCCAAGCCACGTAAGGCTGCTTTGACCCCTGCATTATCTCCATCATAAATGATGGTTAAGTTTTGTGTATATTTTTTAAGTAACCTTAATTGATCTATGGTCAAAGAAGTTCCACCACTTGCCACTACATTTTCAATACCTGCTTGGTGTAAACTTACGACATCAGTATATCCTTCAACCAATAGACATTCATCATTGCTATGGATAGCATTGCGCGCAAAATAAGATCCATAGAGAATTTTACTTTTTACATAAAGTTCATTTTCTGGCGTATTGATGTATTTTGGCGACTTATCATTTTTAGCAATCTGTCTTGCACCAAACCCAATAATTTTCCCCGTATTATTGTGAATGGGAAAAATAATGCGATCTCTATAATTATCCTGCCATTCCCCATTCCTTTCTACCACTAGACCAGTGCGTGCAAATAAATCGGGATTAAATTGATGCTGAAGCAATGCCTTTGCCAAAAGATCTCGTTCACCGGGGTTGTAACCTATTTTGAATTTTTCAACGATCGGTTTTAAAAAACCTCTATGTTGCAAATAACTTTGTGCAATCAATGCCCCATTTTCTGTTTCCCAATACTGTTTTGTGAACCATTCCATTGCAAAGTGATTGATGGCATAAAGGCTATCAGCTACTTGTTGAGCAATTTTTTGCGCTGGGTTGGTTTCGGTCTCCTCTATTTCAATTTGGTATCTAGCAGCAAGCCATCTTAAGGCTTCAACATAACCAAATTTTTCATGCTCCATTAAAAAAGTGATTGTATTGCCACTTTTTCCACAACCAAAACACTTGTATATTTCTTTAGCTGGAGAAACTGTAAAGGAGGGCGATTTTTCGTTGTGAAATGGACAGTTGCCAATATAATTAGTACCTCTTTTTTTAAGTTTCACAAATTCTCCCACCACATCAATAATGTCAATTCTGCTGGTAATTTGTTGTATGGTTTGAGGTGTAATCATAAAGTCGAAAATAAAACTTATTCGGGCTCAGCGTATGAAAATGATACATCATCACTATCTAAAAGCTCTCTTTCAATCTCTTCCATTTGTACAATATCCCAAGCCTCTGATTCGGTAGGGGTCATATTTAATAAAGCTGCATACTCTGTTTTGTCCAAAATGTCTTGTAATGGATTGGAAAGTGCACAAATGACAAAAGATGTGTTTTTTTCATAAAATTGTCCCTGTGTTATTGCAATGAGCTCAATAATGGAAGGGTCCCAGTATTTCACCTTATTTAAATTAATTACAAGGTTGTGAGGGGATGTATTTCCACAATTTTGGATCAAATTAGTAAATTCTGGCACGAGATTTGCCTTTAGTTCGTTAGTGAGAATGGTAATGACAGTAAATTTTTCCTTGGTATCAGTTTTGTATTCAAATTGGCTCATAATTAGTTGAAAAGTTGTTTTGTTTGAAATACTTTAGGTCAAAAATATTCGTTATTCTTGTAACAGCTCGAAATAAATTTATGGATAATAATTTTTCAACACAAGTTAAGGAAATCATCTCTTATAGTAGAGAAGAAGCATTAAGATTAGGCAATGATTTTATTGGGGCAGAACACTTGATGCTTGGTTTGATAAGAGACCAGGAAAATACAGCCATTAGAGTATTAAAACATTTAAACGTTAATGTAACTGAATTAAGAAAGGAAATTGAATTGGCTGTAAAAGACAAATCTGGGAAAAATGTGGCCAATATTAATAGTTTGCCACTTACAAAGCAAGCAGAAAAAGTAATACGGGTTACAGTATTAGAAGCAAAAGCATTGAAAAGTCCGATGGTGCAAACTGAACATTTGCTTTTAAGTATTCTTAAGAACAAAGAAAACATTGCTACGCAAATATTAAATCATTTTGATGTTGATTATGACTTATTCCGCAATGAATTGGGAATGGTTGGCTCTTCGTCCTCAGGTTTAGAGGATGATAGAACGGATCGTTCTAGCAGATCTTCCGCATCCGCTCGATCTGAATATTCAGATGATGCAGAGGATGATTTTGAGGATGATAAAAAAAGTGGCTCTTTTGGAGCCAGTGCTAAAGCCAAAACAAGTGGTTCGTTAAAATCAAAAACACCAGTGCTTGATAATTTTGGAAGAGACATTACTAAATTAGCCGAAATGGATGCATTAGATCCAATTGTTGGCCGAGATGCAGAGATTGAAAGAGTTAGTCAAATATTAAGTCGCCGTAAAAAGAACAATCCCATTTTAATAGGGGAGCCTGGGGTAGGTAAGACAGCCATTGTCGAAGGGTTGGCTTTGAGAATCGTACAAAGAAAAGTAAGTAGGGTTTTATTTGATAAGCGCGTTATTTCTTTAGACTTGCCTGCTCTTGTGGCAGGAACAAAATACCGAGGTCAATTTGAAGAACGCATGAAAGCCATCATGAATGAGCTTGAGAAAAACAGAGATGTTATTTTATTTATAGATGAGATTCATACCATTGTTGGTGCCGGAGGAGCAAGCGGTTCCTTGGATGCTTCTAATATATTTAAACCTGCTTTAGCCCGCGGGGAATTGCAATGTATTGGTGCATCAACCTTAGACGAGTATAGAATGCATATTGAAAAAGATGGTGCTTTGGATCGTCGTTTTCAAAAAGTAATTATTGAGCCGCCTAGTGTGGAAGATACCATTACGATATTAAACAATATCAAATCGAAATATGAGGATTATCACAGTGTAACCTATGATCAACAAGCTATTGAAGCTTGTGTAAAATTAAGCGATCGTTATATGACAGATCGATTATTGCCCGATAAAGCGATTGATGTTTTAGATGAAGTAGGGGCAAGAGTGCATTTAAAAAACATTAGTGTTCCTCAGGATATTGTAGAGTTGGAAAAACAAATTGAAACGGTAAAAGAAGAAAAAAATAAAGTTGTAAAAAGCCAACGCTTTGAAGAAGCAGCTAGTTTAAGAGATACTGAGAAAAAATTAGGAGAAGCATTAGAAAAAGCAAAATTAAATTGGGAGGAAGAAAGTAAGACGGCTAGGTTTCCCATCAATGAAGAAAATATTGCTGAAGTGATTAGTATGATGACAGGCATTCCTGTAAAAAGGATGGTCGAAGCTGAAACCACAAAATTGCGTAAAATGGCAGAAGAGATGAAAGCCATGGTGATTGGCCAGGACGATGCAATTGGTAAAGTGGTTAAAGCCATTCAAAGGAATAGAGTTGGCTTAAAAGATCCTAAAAAGCCAATAGGAACTTTTATTTTCTTGGGTCCTACAGGGGTGGGAAAAACAGAATTGGCACGTGCATTAGCAAGAAATATGTTTGACACGGAAGAAGCATTAATCCGTATTGACATGAGTGAATACATGGAAAAGTTTGCAGTTTCACGTTTAATCGGAGCACCTCCTGGATATGTAGGATATGAAGAGGGAGGTCAATTAACAGAAAAAGTTAGACGAAAACCATATTGTGTGATTCTTTTAGATGAAATCGAAAAAGCACATCCAGATATTTATAATATTTTATTGCAAGTACTAGATGATGGTATTTTAACTGATGGGTTAGGACGTAAAATTGACTTTAAGAATACCATGATCATCATGACATCGAATATTGGTGCTCGTCAATTGAAAGAGTTTGGGGATGGCGTGGGATTTGCCACAGCGACTAGAATTCAACAAACAGAAGAAAACAATCGCTCTGTTATTGAAAAGGCTTTAAAACGTACATTCTCTCCTGAATTCTTAAATAGAATAGATGATGTGGTTGTATTTAATGCCTTGACCAAAGATAATATCTATGTAATAATCGATATTATCATGAAAAACGTGTTGGGACGTTTAGTGAATTTAGGTATTCATTTAAAATTGACCGAAGCGGCAAAAGAATTTATTGCTGACAAAGGATATGATGTACAATTTGGGGCAAGACCTTTACACAGAGCCATTCAAAAATACATAGAGGATCCCTTGGCTGAAGAAATTTTAAATGCGCACATTAAAATCGAAGATGTGTTGATTGGGGACATTAATGCTGACAAATCGGGTCTTACGTTTACTTTACAAAAAAAGGACAAGGAAAAAGTGACAAAAGTGACAAAACCCCCAAAATCACCTAAAGAGCCCAAAGCGGAATAATTTTATTTTATTTAGTACCCCAGCGATAACCGCTTGCGTTTAATCCGGCAAGGTCTAAAATTCTATGTACCACTGTAAAGGCAAGTTCTTCAATGGTTTTTGGTTTGCTATAAAAACTTGGCGTTGCAGGACAGATAATACCACCTGCTAGCGTTACTGTTTCCATATTTTTAATATGAATTAAGTTATAGGGGGTTTCACGCGCTACTAGTATAAGTTTTCGGCGTTCTTTGAGGATAACATCTGCTGCACGTGTGCACAAATCATCGCTAATACCATGGGCGATTCTACCCAGCATGCCCATACTACAAGGTACGGCGATCATGATATTGTATTGCGCTGATCCAGAGGCGAATGGGGCGTTAAAATCATTTTTAGCGTAAAAATCAAAAGGATAATTGGCATATTCTTTATTGTCCAATTCTGTTTCCCATACAATTTTTGCATTGTCACTCATGACTACACCAACGGCTTCGTATTGATCTGCCATTTTAACGAGTGTATCCAACAAACATTTGGCATAAATAGCGCCACTAGCTCCAGTAATTGATATGATAATTTTGTTCATATAGACGTAACAAAATTAGTAAGGAATTGTTGTATTACTTTAAAATGTCAAGTTGAGGAGAATAACCCTTAACCTCAAAATTATATCTTCTGGTACTATTCTCCGTGTAATAAGCTCCTCGTTTTGTGTAAATGGCAATTGTACCATTGCCTGTTGGACCACCGCTCATAGGTGGAAAAACTTTAATCATTGCAATGTCATTGGTGTTAACATAACTTGCCATTTCATTATCTATTTTAAATTCATCTAAGTAAACGTCAACATTTCCTTCTCTCCATTTTAGGGAATAGTTTCCCATATTGTCCCTATTTACCCTTAATCCAGCAACACGTCCTTGTAAAAAATTAAAAATATCCATGGAATTGCCAAGTTGAGTTCCTTCTATACCATCAAAAATTTGGGGAAATCCAAACTTAAATAAACCACTCGCATATTCTTCATCGAATAGTTCTACTTTTTTCTTAGTAACAGATTTAACAGTGACTGTATTTAAGGTAAATTCTTTTTTCTCAGATAAATCTATTTTGTAATTTTTTGTAGTTAAACTATCAATTGGTTTCATGGAATTGCCAATGCTGATAAATTGAGTCAACTGGGCAATTGGTGTATACGCACTATCTAAATAAGTAGCAGCATCTATATATAAGTATTGGTTTTTTTTCCCAATTTCTGAAAAAACTATGTGAGCAGTATCTTCAAATATCATTTTTTGTGTTGTAAAATAGCCAGTTGGTTCTGGGGTAATAAAGCCGATATAGGAATCTCTTTGTTTTGTCAATAGTAAAAAATTAATCCCTTTTGATTTTGTACTATAGTCTCTAATTTTTCCTTTCATTCTCAAGAAATCATTCTGCAATAAAAAAGTAATTGCGTAATTGCCATCTGGAACTTCTTTCCCAATAATAATCCCTGGGGAAGCGCTGCCATTTAATAAAGGGTACCTAAATTTCCATTGTTTTGTATTGTCCAAATTTTCAATGATAACATTCAATGTAATTTTAGCATAAGCAGGATGCTGATAATTAAAATTACAGTCAAAATTTAGGGTATCACCTTTTTGTAAATTGTGTTTTTCAATAGTTATCATTAATGAATCTAAACTATGATTAGTGTTAGTTGCAAACAAAGAGGTGTTCAATATATTAAGTAAGAAAATGAAAATGATGGTTGAATAAAATTTAAACATAAAATCAATTATTTATTGTAAATATAATTTTTAGAAATTAAGTTTACCTTAAATTGGTAAAATTATATACGATTATTTATTCTTATTTGTTACATCATGAATGAATCATGTTAGGTATCGTTGAATCTCGAATTGACAAGGTAGAGTTCACTACGATATTTTCATTTGGGATTAAACTTTTTCGTTTAGCTAAATATTTAAATAATATAATAGCGGCTTCCTTACCTATATCAAATGCCGGCTGTGTTATTGTGGTAAGGGAGGGGTTTAACAAATCGGCGGTTCTTAAATTTGAAAATGAAATTATTTTTAAGTCTTGCGGTATTGCGATATGATTTTTTTTACAAACATGATAGGTAGTTAGCGCCAATCTTTCTACGGAAGCAAAAATTCCATCAGGCCTCGCTTTATTTACCAAGAGTTTCTGTATTTTTTCAACGTTTCCTTCTTCCTCGGGGCTACATTGTACTATATACTCTTGCCTAAATGGAATATCATATTTATTAAGCGCTTCTAAATAGCCTTGTTTACGTTTAAGATCAATGGATAGAAATTCGGAGATGGATAAATAAGCAATTTTTTTACAGCCAGCTTGAATAAGGTGTTCAGTGGCCATAAATCCACTAGCAAAGTCATTTGTGGTAATTTTTGCTGTTTCAATTTCATGGCAGATTCGGTCAAAAAAAACAACGGGAATACCTGCTTGAATCAATTTATTAATGTGGTCATATTTTGAGCTATTACTTGAAATGGACATTAATACACCATCAACCCTTCCATTATTTAAATGATATAAAATACTAATTTCTTTTTCTTTATTATCATTAGTTGTGTAAATTAAAATATGGTAGTTATTGAGTTGAGCGATCGATTCAGCACCACTAATTGCTTGAATGAAATAATTATTGGTCAGTTCAGGAATAATGATTGCGATTGTTTTACTTTTTTGATTCCGTAAAAAACCTGCATATGGATTGGGGTTATAACCCATTGCTTGGGCCTGTTCAACTACCTTTTTTTTAGTCGTTTCACCAATTTCATAACTATCCCTAAGTGCTTTTGAGACAGTGGAAATAGAAATGTTTAACGCTTTGGCAACGTCTTTAAGGTTAACTTTGGACATTTTTATTTTTTGAAAAATTAGTCATATTGTACTATAAATTTACGAAAATTTAACTAAAACGATTTCGTAAATAAATTTCTAAAACATTTCGGTAACAAGAAGAATAATAATGAAATTGTATTGCTTTTAAATTTATAAACAAACGATTGCTATGTCATTAAAAAAATGTCTCATGTTTTTATTGCTTGTGTTCAGTATAACTGAATCATTTGCACAACAATCTATCACTGGTAAAGTTTTTTCAAATGAAGGACAACCATTAGCAGGTGCTTCTATTTCCCTAAAAGGCACAAGGGTTACTACCTTCTCAAAAGAAGATGGTTCATTTCAAATAACTGTACCTAAAGGAAATAGCGGAGTTTTAACATTTTCATATGTTGGATTCCAAAATGGAACTTTTGATTCCAAGAACACAAATTTCTTAAAAGTGATTTTACAAAAAGAAGATGCTCAACTTAACGAAGTGATTGTGGTAGGTTATGGTACGCAAAAGAAAAGAGATGTTACTGGTTCGGTTGTTTCTTTATCAAAAGATCGCTTGCAAGGGTTGCCTAATACTAATATTGCGCAGGCTTTACAGGGAGCAGTACCTGGTGTTCAGGTAAATACCAATAGTGGTGGAGCGGAAGATAATGATAAATCTATCTTGATTAGGGGTAGAAATTCAATTAGTGCAAGTACAAGTCCATTGATTATTTGGGATGGTATTCCTTATGAAGGAGGTATTTCCGAATTGAATCCTAATGATGTGGAATCAATAGAAATTTTAAAAGATGCATCTGCAACAGCTATATATGGTGCAAGAGGTTCCAATGGTGTAATCCTTGTTACCTCTAAACAAGGCAAAAAGGGTAAGATGACGATTACCTATGATGGAACTTATGGAACGCAAGAAATTACCAATAAACCGAATTTATTGTCAGGGCAAGATTTTTATACTTTCAAAACGACAAGATTAAATTCTTCTAATATTTTATCAGTTGGTGAGCAAGCGGTATATGATGCGAAACAATGGGTTGATTGGTATGCATTAACTACCCAACAAGGTGCAAGAGCACAACATTCTTTGACAGTTGCTGGTGCAACTGATAAAGTAAATTATTATTTAGGGGGTACTTTCCTAGATGTAAAAGGGGTTGCGCTGAATGATAATTTCAAACGTTATTCACTTAGGCCTAATTTAGAAGTAAAAGTAACTCCTTGGTTAACGGTAAATACCAATTCACAAATTTCTGTTCAAAATAGAGATGGGTTACCCGTAGAATTTGATGATACTAGAAATGCAGGTGGCGGGGCCAATTTTTTTAATCCATTAACTGCCCCTTATGTGTTTTTAAAGGATCCAGTAACAGGGGTAACTTCAACAAATAAAACTTTTGCAATGTATGCATACCCTGATTACAGCCAGGCTAGAAATCCATTGTCAAATTTATATGTAAATAACAATGATAAATCTTACAGAATATTTTCTGCCAATAATGTAAGAATTGATTTTCCATTTTTAGTGGGCCTATCTTATAAATTGAACACAGGTTTTGAATTTGAAAATACAGCTCGTAAAACATATTGGGGAAGAACTGTTGCATTGGGATATGAAGCAAATGGAGTTGCAGAAACCTTCAATTCAATCAATAGAAGTTTTACGGTTGAGAATATTATAAATTATGCTAAAGAAATTGGTAAAAATTCAATCAATATTACTGGATTGTACAGTAGTCAATCTAAGGATTATGATAGAGACCAATTAAACGGACAAGGTTTCCCTAATGATGTTTTAACAAACTATCAAATGTCAAGTGCAGCATTGTTAACTCCAAGCTCAACCAACTATAAGCAAAACTTGATTTCTCAAATGGGAAGAATTAATTATAGTTATGATGGCAAATATTTATTAACATTAACAGCAAGAAGAGATGGTTTCTCTGGTTTCGGTGTAGATAATAAATATGGTATTTTTCCTTCAGCTGCATTGGCTTGGAATATTAGCAAGGAAAATTTCATGAAAAATGTAACTGCAATAAGCAATTTGAAAATCAGAGGTTCATATGGTTTAAATGGTAACCAAGCAGTTTCATCATATAGCTCATTGGCTAAATTATCGAACAACTATCCTTATTTAAACGGATCAACCGTATTACCTGGTTATGTGCCAAGTAGTTTGGCTAACGGTAAATTAGGATGGGAGTCAACGACATCAACAACAATTGGGTTAGATTTTGGATTGTTCCATAATAGAATTAGTGGAACTTTCGATGTATATGATGCAAATACAAAAGACCTTTTATTATATCGTATTATTTCATCTGTTCAAGGTTTCAATAAAGTTTTACAAAATATAGGTAAGACTGCTAATAAAGGATATGAGTTAGCTTTAACAACGGTAAATGTGAAAACCAAAGACTTTACTTGGACAACTAGTTTGAATTTATCTCACAACGAAAACAAAATTATTGACTTGTACGGCAATGGTCAAAGTGATGTTGCCAATGCATGGTTTATCGGACAACCCATAAATGTGATTTACGGATTAGAAAGTATAGGTGTTTTAAAATCTGCAGCAGAAGTTGCGGCTTCGGTTCAAAAAACTTCACAGTTAGGATGGGTTAAAGTAATGAACTATAATGGAGATACTTTAATTGATGCAAAAGATAGACACATCATTGGCCAAACGGATCCTAAGTTCATTTTTGGTATGACAAATACATTTAAGTATAAAGGATTTGGATTAATGGTATTTTTCCATGGTGTACAAGGTGTAACAAAAAGAGATCCATTTGAAGATGACAATGTATTTACTGATACTAAGCGCAACACGACCTATAAAGATTGGTGGTCTGCCTCTAATCCAAATGGTACTCATTTTGCGAATGATGCGAAAGCAAATCCGTATAATGTTAATTTTTATGAAAGTGGAGACTTTATAAGAATTAAAGACATTTCAGTTTCCTATGAGTTCCAACCAGAATCGTTAAAGCAATTGAAAATCAATTCATTTAAAATTTATTTAACGGGCCGTAACATGTTTACTTTTACAAATTACAAAGCATTAGATCCTGAGTTTAACAACCAGTATGGATTGCCATTGCAAAAGGAAATTGTTTTGGGAATTTCCATAACATTATAAAATAAATAAACATTTTTGAAATGAAGATTAATATTAAATTTCCAATTTTTATAACAATACTTATTGTTTTATTTGGATGTAGCAAAGAATATTTAAATGAGCAACCTTTAGCTGTAATTGCACCTGATAATTTATATGTAAACAAAGCTGGTTTTGATGCAGGTTTAAATGGTTTGTACAATTTATGGCGCAAGGAAAGAAGAGGTATGGATGCCGGTGGATCAAACGATATGGCCATAACTGCAGCTATGATTGGTGTAGATAATGCTTTTAGTTTAAGACCTGCAGGTGGTGCTCCTGAAAGTGTGTTCAATGATTTTGGAGTAAGATTAAATTCAAGTGATGGTGGTATTAAAAGTATGTGGGAGTGGTTATATGTAACCATTAATGCTGCTAACACAATTATAGATCGTTCTGATAATACCTCTATCAAATGGACGGCGGCTGAAAAGAAACAAATTGTGGGGGAAGCTAAATTAATTAGGGCATGGGCTTATCGTCATTTAGTAAACTTATGGGGTGAAGTGCCTTTGAATATTCATGAATCATCTGGTGCGAACATTAGAACCGATTGGACTAGAGCTAAGGTTTCAGAAATTAGGGCGCAAATTGAGGCTGATTTATTAGATGCAGAAGCAGGCCTTAACGATTTACCAGTTGCTGATGGTAGAACTAGTAAAGTGGTTGCTCAACATTATTTAGCTGAGTTATATTTAACGACGGGTGATTACCAAAAAGCAAAAGATAAGGCTAGTTTAGTTGTAAATAATACGAACTATAGTTTAATGACAAACAGATATGGTACAAAAGCTTCACAGCCTGGCACTCCATTTACTGATATGTTTTTAGATGGCAACTCTAATCGTAGTCAAGGAAATAAAGAAGTACTATGGGTAGTGCAAAATGAATATTTATCAACTGGTGGTGATGCCAATATCATGAGACGATGGTGGGTGAATAGATATACGGATATGAAAATTGGTAGTACGATTCCATTAATTTATTCAGTTGATTATGGTGGAAGAGGTTTGGGAAGATTTGCTATCACACAATTTGCTATTTCATTATATGGTCCAACTGATGATAGAGGATCTGGTTATGCAATAAGAACAGGGTACTTGATTAATAATCCAGCTTCTTTGTCTACTACAGCAAATGCGAATGTTAAACCAACTTGTACAACGATTGGTTACACAACCGGACCAACTGGTGCAAGAGTTGGGGTTGACTCTGTAAGATTTAATATGGGATGTCCTGAGCCATTGCCGAATGCTAGTTATGCATTTTTGTGGCCAAGTATTAGAAAATGGGATTGGGCTCCAGCAGACCCTGCAGACATTCAACAATCTTCTAATTACAATGATGAAATTTATTTAAGATTGGCTGATACATATTTATTACTAGCTGAAGCACAATTTAGATTAAATGATTTAGCAGGAGCTGCTACGACTATAAATGTGCTTAGAGCAAGAGCTAAAGCAACACCAATAACGGCAGCTCAAGTAACTGAGGACTTTATTTTAGATGAAAGATCAAGAGAGTTATTAAGTGAAGAACATAGAAGATATACTTTGAAGCGTTTTGGAAAGTGGTTTGAAAGAACACAAAAATATAACTTGTATGCAGGTAAATTAATTACACTTAGAGATACTATTTTACCCATACCTCAATCTGTAATTGATGCTAACTTGGGAGCGGTAATGCCTCAGAACCCAGGTTATTAATTCGTGGCTAGTTTTATATAAAAGTTAAAACGGGGGCTTGCCCCCGTTTTTTTAAATATTTTTTATGCATACCAATATAAAAAAAAATGTTGCACTGTTGTTTTTTGTATTTTTTGTTACTAATATAAATGCCCAAAATAATGTTGATAGCATTAACGTAATTGCAAAAATTTGGAGTAGGGATAGTAATCGAAACATTGTTTATTCTGATTGGAAAACTTTTCCAACAGCAACAATAGATATGCTTAAAGGGGTTCAAAAAAAAAGTCCATCCTTGGATATGTATGGAGGAAGCTCATTGGTGAAAGGCACTCCAACTGGTTTTTTCCGCGCTCAAAAATTGAACAATCGTTGGTGGGTAATTGATCCTCTTGGAAATGCATTTGTCGTAAAAGGGGTCAATAGTATAAAATTAGGTAGTTCTCCTAATAACAAAATGGCGTTTGACAGTATATTCAAAACTGATAATAATTGGATTTACAAAACCTATCAATTATTAAAAAACATTGGTTTCAATACAAGTGGATCTTGGAGCGATATTGATTTAATTAGAAAAATGAATCAAACTGAAAATACACATTTTGCTTATACCACGCAACTCAATATTTTAAGTGACTTTGCAAAAAATAAAAAAGCTATAAATTCCGATTTCTCTATCTTGACTTATATTTTTGATACTGCATTTGAATCCTTTGTAAAAAGTAAATGCGAGAACTTAATTGCGTATAATAAAGATCCTAACTTGTTGGGTCATTTTTCAGATAATGAATTACCCTTTCAAGATAATTTAATAAAAAAGTTTTTAGCGATTAATGATAAAAACAATGCAGCTTATTTATTTTTAAAAAAATGGATGATTGAAAATAAAGTTGATCAAAATCAATATTCTAAAACAGCGTCTGATCAATTTACTGCAGCTGTTGCAGCTGTTTACTATAAGCTAGTTGCTACCCATATAAAAAAAGCTGACCCCAATCATATGTACATTGGTTCTAGAATTCATGCTGCTGTTAAGGATAATGTTTATTTCTTGAAAGAGATGGATAGATACGTTGATATTGCTTCTATTAATTATTATGGTTTTTGGAATTTAGCTGATAAACATAAAAAATTATTTTCCACACAGCTATCAAAACCCTTTTTCATTACTGAATTTTATACGAAAGGAGAAGATGCTAAAATGGGCAATATTACGGGTGCTGGGTGGCTAGTAAAAACGCAAACAGATCGTGGGAATCATTATCAAAATTTTTGTTTACACTTACTTTCGCAACCAAATTGTGTAGGTTGGCATTGGTTTAAATACCAAGACAATGATCCTGAAGACAAATTAGCTGATCCAAGCAACAATGATTCAAATAAAGGATTAGTTACATCAAAATATAAAGTGTATGATGATTTAATTAATAAAATGAAACAACTAAACCAAAATGAATTCAATATCATTAGGTATTATCAAAAATAAGGATCATGATGCATAAGAAGTTTATGATTATTTTAACTACAATGCTAATTTGTAGTTTACAGTTAATGGGGCAACAAGTTTCTATATACCACAAAAATTGGATAGACTTCAATAAAAATGGTCAAATGGATGTTTTCGAAGATCCGAATCAACCGATTGATGCAAGAATTCAAAATTTATTAGCTCAGATGACATTGGATGAAAAAACATGTCAATTGGCCACTTTATATGGGTATGGTCGAGTTTTAAAAGATGAGCTGCCAACTGACAATTGGAAAAATAAAATATGGAAGGACGGAATTGCTAATATTGATGAACATTTAAATTCAACAACATTTAGGGCATCTACTTTAACTAAATATTCTTTTCCTTATAGTCGTCATGCAGGAGCTATCAATAGGGTACAAAAATGGTTTGTTGAAAATACAAGATTGGGGATACCGGTTGATTTTACAAACGAAGGTATTCATGGTTTGGCAAGTGAACAAGCTACTGCATTGCCTGCTCCCATTGCCATTGGTAGTACTTGGGATAAAAATTTAATTAATAAAGCGGGCCATATTGTAGGAAGGGAAGCAAAAGCGTTAGGGTATACAAATGTTTATGTACCTATATTAGATTTAGCTAGGGATCCAAGATGGGGTCGCGTTGTTGAGTGTTATGGGGAAGACGCTTTTTTAGTTGCAGAATTAGGAAAGCAAATGGTTTTAGGTGTGCAAGCAGAAGGGGTTGCCTCTACTTTAAAACATTATGCAGCCTACAGTGTGCCAAATGGTGGTCGTGATGGAAATGCCAGAACGGATCCACATATTGCGCCAAGAGAACTCTACAATTTATATCTATACCCATATCAAAGAATTATTGCTGAAACAAATCCTTTGGGCGTGATGAGTAGTTACAACGACTGGGATGGCATTCCGGTTAGTGGAAGTTACTATTTTTTGACTACTTTATTAAGGGAGAAATTTGGTTTTAAGGGATACGTTGTTAGTGATAGTGATGCCGTTGAATTTATTAATTCCAAACATCATGTTGCAAAAGATTCTGCAGATGCAGTAAGAATGGCACTTGAAGCAGGTGTTAATGTGCGGACTAATTTTCAACAACCTGAAACATTTATATTACCCGCAAGAAAACTAGTAAAAGAAGGGGCCCTTTCAATAAAGGTAATTGACAAAAGAGTTGCAGACGTATTGAGGGTGAAATTTTTATTGAAATTATTTGATGCCCCTTATGTAAAGGATACATCAGATGCAGATAAAATTGTTTATAACCAAGATGCAAAACAATTTAGCAAACAAATTTCTAAGGAAGCATTGGTATTATTAAAAAATGAAAACAATGTTTTGCCATTAGATAAAACAAAAATCAAGTCTATTTTATTAACAGGCCCCTTAGCTGATGACAGCACTACCTCAATGAGCCGATACGGACCATCCAATAGTAAAGTGGTAACTGTATTACAAGGATTGAAAAAATATTTACCTAAAAACATACAATTAAATTATTCAAAAGGTGTTGAATCAACAGATGTAAATTGGCCTGAGAGTGAATTGTATCCTAGTGCTAATAATACACCTGAAGAACAAAAAGGGATAGATGAAGGATTAAAACTTGCCAATAATTCAGATATAATCATCGCGGTTATGGGTGAAACAGAAAATATGTTTGGTGAAAGTCGCAGTAGAACTAGCTTAGAATTAACCGGTAAGCAACAAGTTTATTTACAAAGTTTGTATGCAACTGGTAAACCTGTAATCTTGATTTTAATAAATGGTCAACCGCTCACTATTAATTGGCCTGCTAAATATATTCCAGCCATATTAGAAGCATGGTGCCCTGGTGTAGATGGAGGCAATGCCATTGCAGAAACTTTATTTGGCGACTATAATCCTGGTGGTAAATTATCTGTTACTTTTCCTAAATCCTTAGGGCAACTAGAATTAAATTTTCCATTTAAACCTGGAGCACATGCTGGTCAACCAGGAGATGGACCCAATGGCTTTGGAAAAACCAATGTATATGGTGCACTATACCCTTTTGGATATGGGTTAAGTTATACACAGTTTCAATTTTCTAATTTGAAAATTTCTTCAGAAAAATACAAGCCTACTGATAAAATTAGTATTGATGTGGATGTGAAAAATATTGGTAAATACGAAGGAGATGAAGTGGTACAATTGTATTTTAAGGATAAAGTGAGTAGTGTTACAGTTTATGAAACACAATTAAGAGGTTTTGAAAGAGTTCATTTAAAAATAGGAGAAACAAAGACAATACATTTTGAACTATCTCCCAATGATTTAAAATTATATGACAAAAACATGCATTGGGTCGTAGAACCAGGTGTTTTTGAAATACAAATAGGTAGCTCTTCGGAAGATATAAAATTAAAAAAAGAATTTACAATAAGCGATTAAACAAAATGGAAAATAAAAAAATGGAGTTGTTTTCACTACAAGAAAAAGTAATTGTAGTTACAGGAGGAACAGGTGTACTAGGTTCTCATTTTGTAGAGGCTATTATTGCTGCGGGGGGAACTGTAGTGATTTTGGGTCGCAATGAAACATTGTGCGCACAAAGTGTACAAAAAATAAAGGAAAATGGGGGTGCAGCTTCCTATGTGATTGCAGATGTACTTGATGAAGCTTCTTTAATCAGTGCAAAAAAAATGATCATATTACAGTATGGTAAAATAGATGGACTTGTCAATGCAGCAGGAGGGAATGTTCCAGAGGCTGTCGTGAAATCAGATGCTGATATTTTCAATATAAATATGCAAGGAATGAAGGATGCCATTGCATTAAATTTATGGGGCACATTAATGCCCATCCAAATTTTTGGACCTGAAATTGCTAAATCTGGTTCAGGTAGCATTGTAAATATTTCCTCTGTGAGTGCAAAGCGACCACTTACACGTGTTTTGGGATATAGTATGGGAAAGGCTGCAATTGATTGTTATACCAAATGGTTTGCAGTAGAAATGGCAAACAGATATGGTGATGCCATTCGTATAAATTCTATCATGCCTGGCTTCTTTTTAACGGCTCAAAATAAAAATTTACTTACCAATGAAGATGGGTCATTGACAGCAAGAGGAAATGCGATTATTGAACATACTCCTTTTAAAAGATTTGGAGAACCAGCTGAATTAAAGGGTGCTTTAATTTGGTTATTAAGTGATGCGTCAAAGTTTGTCACAGGGATGGATATAGGGGTTGATGGTGGTTTTACCATTAATGCAGGGGTTTAATATTTATTTCTTAAATTAAGGTTAGAAAAAACATAAAATGAACAATCCAAATTTTCCGTCATACGGTAACACGCAATTTAGAATGGAGCAAACGATGCGATGGTATGGCCCCAATGATCCTGTATCATTGGCCGATATAAAACAAGCAGGTTGTACCGGTATTGTTACAGCATTACATCACCTACCCAATGGGGAGGTGTGGCCTATTGAAGAAATTAAAAAAAGAATTGATCTAATTGAACAAGCTGGCTTAAAATGGTCAGTAGTAGAAAGCGTCCCGGTTCATGAAGCAATTAAGACCCAAGCTAATGGTTTTCAATCTTACATTGAAAATTATAAATTGAGTATTTTAAATTTAGCCGCATGTGGTATTAAAAATATTACCTACAATTTTATGCCTGTATTGGATTGGACCAGAACTGATTTAAGTTATGAGGTAGAGGATGGTTCCAAGGCACTACGATTTGAAATGGCAGCATTTGTCGCTTTTGACTTATTCATTTTAAACCGTAAAAATGCTCATTTTGATTATAAGGATGAAATGATAGAAAAAGCAAAAGCCAGGTATGACAAAATGAATAATGAAGAAAAGCTTTTGTTACAAAAAAATATCATTGCAGGACTACCTGGAAGTGAGGAAAGCTTCACCATTGAACAATTTCAAATGGCATTGGACGCATATGCAACGATTGATCATGCAAAATTACAAGCACACTTACAATATTTTTTACAACAAATTATACCCGTTGCCGAGGCTGCAGGCGTTGTGATGTCAATACATCCAGATGATCCACCTTTTTCAATTTTAGGTTTACCAAGAGTCGTATCTAATGAAAAAGATATTGATGCACTTATTCAAGCAGTACCATCCCTGAATAATGGCTTGTGTTTTTGTACTGGTTCCTTTGGTGTAATTGCCACCAATGATTTGCCAGAAATGGTAAAGAAATATTCAGATCGTATTCATTTTATTCATTTGAGAAACACAAGGCGTAATGAATATGGTGATTTTTATGAAGACAATCATTTAGAAGGGGATGTAGATATGTATGAAGTCATAAAAGAATTGGTTATCGCTATGAAAAATAGGAAATGTTGTTTGCCAGTGAGGCCAGATCATGGACATCAAATGTTAGATGATTTACATAAGAAAACCAATCCAGGCTATTCTGCTATTGGTCGATTAAGAGGACTTGCAGAAATAAGAGGTGTTGAATTAGGTATCATAAGAAGTATGCAGGAAAACGAATAGTATAATTTTTTATAAAATAAGTCAAATGCTATCATTAATTGAACAAGCAAAAAAACAAGGCAACAAAATTGCTATCTATTCAGATAACAAAACCTTTTCCTACGAACAATTAATAAATGAATCCCAGATTTTTGCAGGGCAAATTTTAGCAGAAAATAATGATTTAAGTGAAGCCAGGGTTGCATTTATGGTTAATCCGGGATTTAATTACGTAAAAACATTATGGGCCATATGGCAATCAGGTGGTGTTGCAGTTCCACTTTGTATTACACATCCTTTACCTTCATTAGAATATGTATTAGAAGACACAAATGCTGCCTATTTAGTTTTATCAAAAACCTTTTACGTACTACTTGAGCCCTTTTTAGTTAAATCTACTATTAAGACTTTTATAATAGAAGATTATGAAAATGAGGATGTAAACAAAATTGACACAAATTTAAATAAAACCAATCTCAATCAGTTTCCCGAAATAAGTATTACGAGAAATGCCTTGATTTTATATACAAGTGGAACTACCAATAAGCCCAAAGGAGTGGTCACGACTCATCAAAATATCAATGCTCAAATAACCACGCTCATTGAGGCTTGGAAATGGTCAGATAAAGACAATACGATTTGTGTTTTGCCATTACATCATGTACATGGTATTATAAATGTTGTGTGTTGTTCCTTGTGGGCAGGAGCGACTTGTACCTTTGTTTCACAATTTTCTCCGGCTGTTATTTTTGATTTATTTTCAAAAAATGCCATTAATGTTTTTATGGCGGTTCCTACTATTTATTTTAAATTAATGACCTATTTAGAATCATTATCTATTGAGGAACAATATTCATTAAAAACAATCATGATGAAATTTAGATTAATGGTTTGTGGATCTGCTGCATTGCCTATTTCGGTGATGGAAAAATGGGAACAGTTAAGTGGCCAAAGATTATTAGAACGGTATGGCATGACTGAATTAGGCATGGCTATAAGCAATCCTTATTTAGGTGAACGTAGAGCTGGCTATGTAGGCACACCTTTACCTGGCGTTCAAATACAATTGGTGAATGAAAACTATGAACCTGTAGCAATTGACGAGCCAGGTGAGATTGTTGTTAAAGGTCAAAATGTTTTTAAAGAATATTGGAACAAACCAGCTGCTACCAATGAATCCTTTACAGCTGAAGGTTGGTTTAAAACAGGAGACATCGCAATTATTGAAAATGGATATTATAGAATAATGGGACGAAATTCGGTAGACATTATTAAATCAGGCGGCTATAAAATTTCCGCTTTAGAAATTGAAGAGGTTTTAAGGGAAAATAAAATCGTTGTTGATTGTGCAGTTGTCGGTATCAATGATGAAGAATGGGGTGAGTTAATTGTTGCAGCTATTGTAGTTCATAATGAAACTAGTTTTAATGAATCTACTTTATCATCATGGTTAGTAACAAAAATGGCTGGGTATAAAAAACCTAGAAAATATCTACTTGTAGATGAACTACCTAGGAATGCGATGGGGAAAGTGGTTAAAAGTGAGGTCAAAAAATTATTTGAAAATAAATAAAAACAAAAATGAAATTCTTTAACAATAGAAAAATCAATCTTTTTGGATTTGTCACATTAGTCCTTTTCTTTTGCAATCATGTTACAGCACAAAAAAGATATAAGGATTTTATATATCAAAATGTTGATTCTACCCTCAACATACAGTATGGAACTGCTATCAATATTAAAAATCAGCGAGAAGCACTTTTTTTAGATCTTATTGAGCCACCCAAATCTGATACGGTTAAAAAGAGACCATTGATCATTTTTATTCATGGGGGAGGATTTAAAAACAATACAAAAACAACTTCTTATAGCACTTTATTGTGTACTTCATTTGCAAAACGCGGATATGTAACTGCTACAATTGAATATAGGTTAGGTATTGAAAACAGTGGTTCTATCAAAGATTATCATGAGGCAATGTACCGCGCACAACAAGATGGTAAAGCAGCTATTCGATTCTTTAAAAAATATGCAAATGCTTATGGGATTGATAGTGCACAAATATTTTTAGCAGGTAGTTCGGCTGGTTCAAAAACTGCTTTAGCAATTGCCTACATGGATGAAAACGAAGTCCCTTTAGATATTGACAGGTCAAAATGGGGTTCCTTGGAAGGCAACAGTGGGAATGAAGGATATAATTCCAAGATAAAAGGGGTCCTTAACAGCTGGGGTGCCATGATCAACTACCAGTGGATTCAACAAGGAAATGTTCCTTTATTTAATGTTGCGGGTACTGAGGATAAAACGGTACCTTTTGATAGTTCCTTTGATTATCATAGTTTTAAATACGGGCCATATATTCTTTATAAACATTGTGTTTCTCTTGGTATTCCTACAGGATGGATGCCTTT
>Ga0209188_1000283_pt1 | contig 54568 bp, 44 predicted proteins | sample C_130625_EF_Meta_FD_187307 | JGI IMG/M metagenome (GOLD analysis project Ga0209188, IMG submission 187307) | Freshwater microbial communities from Lake Croche, Canada to study carbon cycling - C_130625_EF_MetaG (SPAdes) (version 2) | ecosystem: Environmental > Aquatic > Freshwater > Lake...
ATATAAACAAACCCAACACACGTTTCGGGAAGTGATTCTACGATTTCATTTTGGTATGACCAGGACATTAACTATGTAGTTTATTCTGTCCCACCATCCCCTGCCTTTTGGTTTGCCTTACGTGCTAATTTTTCCCTATCCAGCCAAACACGATACTGCTGTACATGTTCACGCCGTTCGCGAGCTATCTTGCGGATCTGCGCCAGCCAGTAGCGCATGTTCTCTCCTGCCCGCCTTGTGCCTTTAGCTTGCCAGTCTTGGTTTGCCTTGAAATATTCCTTAAAAGCCTGCATGAGTCGTTCGTGCGACTCTTCATTTTGATAATCTACAGGCTCAACATGCTTGCTCATTACTCAGTAACTTCTAAATCCGTAGCATACGACGTATAGCCGTTTTCCTTAACAACCTTAAGTACATTATTCACCCGTCCAATAAGTTCATCTTTGTGACTAATTAGGAAAATGTTTTTCTTACGTTCACGTGCCATCTTTTTAAGTATGGCCAATGCGCCTTCAACTCCAGCCGCATCCAAGCCGTTGTCAATAAGTTCGTCAACAAACAGTAAATTAATCTGTTGATATAAACTTTCCCATACATCGCGGAAGCTGAAGGATAATCCTAAAATTAGTCTATTGCGTTCGCCACGGCTCAAGTTGTCAAAGTCCAAATCTTGCCCTAACTGTGTGATCAATACTGACAAGTCGTTTTGAAACGCAACAGTATGTGGCAAGCCCATCCGGTCTAGATAGTAAGTAAGCCTGTTATTGAGATAGGCTAAGTTTTGATCAATAATCTTCTTGCGAATAAAGCTGTCTTTTGACGTTAGCAGTTTGAGTAAAAACTCTTGATGTTCTCGTAAACTGTTCAATTGATTAACTCGATCCCATGAGATTTCCTGGAGAGCAGTGTCAGTGAGTTCGTCAATTTGCTCTTGATAATGATCAGTTTCCCCAGCTTTGATAGTCAGCTGAGTTTCCAGGGTTTTGAGATTGTTCTGATGTTTTAATGCTTGTTCAACAGTGTCATAGTAAGTATCGGGTCGAGTATTTAATTCACCGATAGTGTCAATTTCTGTTTGTATTTTATTTCGATCCTGTGTGATCTTGTCAAAGTACTTTTGTGCTTCAGCTAGATGTAAGGTAGCTTGTGTGCTCATTTCTTCATGTTTGTGATCATGTAGTTCTTGTTCACAAGCGTGACACTTTTTGTCTTGCAGTTTAGCCAGCTCGCCAGCGTACTTTTTTACGCTTCGCTCCGCTTGCGCTATCGCGCTATCCAACGTAGCCCGTTCCTTATTTAGGCTTTTCAGCTTCGCTGCCTTTTCATCATAGGCTTTTAGCTCCGCATGCTTCGCAAGCTCAGCGTCAATATCTACGCTTTCGAGTTCGATGATAGCACGGCCAATTTTTTCTATTTCTTGTTGATGTTGATTGTTCCAAGCACTTTGTTTAGTCAGCAAATTATCAATGCTCTTTTGAATATTTTCGTTAGATTTTTTTGCTGCCTCAATATCTGCGGTCTCTTGTGTAATAGCATCCTTAGTTTGTTTAACCAGTTCTTTAAGGGTATCTGCTTTTTCACTCAATAGTGTAATACCCAATAACTGTTCAATAATAACCCGCTGATCGTTGGCCCGCATGCTGAGAAACGGTTCCGTATAAGTGTTCAGCGCAACAATATGTTTGAACATATCTGGACTCATGCCCAACAACTCGTCTAAATCTTTTTGCGTTTCTCGCATGTCTCCTTGGGCATCGTCTACTTCTTCAGTTTCCTGTGCTTGATCGTTCACAAAGAATTGTAGCACGTTGGGTTTTCGCCCACGCTCAATGCGATAGTCCATGCCGTCTTTTTCAAACGCCAATGTAACCAACATGTTTTTATTGTTGATCTTGTTGATGAGATTATCTTTTTTGATGTTGGTCAGTGCATTGCCAAATAGTGCATAACTGAGTGCGTTAACGATTGTAGTTTTACCTGTGCCGTTTCTGCTACCGTTATCATCACCACCTTGATCCAAGTTTTCACCCAACACCAGCGTTAAGTTTTCTTGTGCAAAATTTACAGCCTGGGTTTGATTGCCCACACTCATAAAGTTTTTAACTGTTAATTCTTTTAATTTTATCATAAGCTGTTATAAATTTCCAACAATACGTTTTTGTCAAATTGATCCGATTCAATACTTACAATCTGACTGGACACAATTTGATCAACACTTTCAAATGTTTGAATATCAATGTTGGTATTGATCTCAAGATCCTTTTTCTCTGCAATAAGTGTTAATTCCCGGATGTCATGTTTTTTAATAAATGTTTCTTTAATAAAACTGGCTTCTTCGTAGCTGATATCAATATCTAATGTAACACGCAAATGTTGCTTGGGTTTGATAATTGTATCTTCTTCGTCAATCAACTGGCTTAGTTTTACAGTTCTAAATGTGGGTTGGTCTGGCCAACTATGATACACAGGTTCGCCTCCCCACTCTAACGTCATCATACCGCGATCATCGTCCCATGCATCTGCGTAATTGTGCGGAAATGCATTGCCGATATAGATCATATTTTTTTGCTGTTGGCGTTTGTGAAAGTGACCGCTGAATCCCAGCTCATAACCTTTAAAACTGTCCAGCTGAATTTCTCCGTGATCTGGCATCTGTATCATGGCGTTCATAAAAAAGCTGGGCAATTCAAAATGTCCAAATATGTACTTGCCACCTTTCTTACCTACCGATCGCCATTCGTCACCGACAAGCCACGGGCAGAGTGTAACGTCCCCAATGGTAGTCGGTTCGTGGACCACTGTGACTCCGGGGATGTATTTTCCAAACTCAACCGAATGAATGTCCCGTTTGTCTTTGTAATATAGATCATGGTTGCCAGGAAAAAAATAAAAATTATCAAATGCTTTACCCAGCTTTTCCAAAGCGCGAAGGCTATAATCCATAGTAGTGATATTAAGACTATTGCGATTGTGATGCCAATCTCCCATAAAAATTCCAGTGTCACAGCCTTCCTCCTTTGCCTTGGCAATATACCAGTCTACAAAATCTTCACAGTCTTGATTGTGTACACTGCTGTTGGATTTTAATCCAAAGTGAATATCGGTGAAACAAGCCACCTTTTTAAACAAATTACTCATTGTCTGCTTCGTACCTTTTTACAGCGGCCGCATGTTCACCAGCGCCTGTTCTACTATAACTTGGATTCATACCGTTAATTTCTAAAATGTCGTCACGAATATTTTGATTTCGTTTTTCTATGTTAATAACACGAACAAAACTATTAGTAACAGCGGCAGTGAAATACGCAAAAGGGTTATCTGACTTTGATTCATCGAATTGTAATCCTATCTGTGTTAGTTGCAAAATTGCTTGACCCTTCATTTCGTCATTGTATGTGTAGCCACGAACGTTACCGCGAGTAGCATATCTCTCACATAATTTTAACATCATTCGTGCTAGAGTTGGAGTAATTTGGCCCGCATCTTTATCAAAATGTCCTGTATCTAACGGACCTTTCCAGTGACTCTTGCCCACACAAATCAACTCGTCGGCATCATTAAATTTCCAATGTTGGAACGGTGGAAAGTTTACTTTGTCTCTATGATCGGCAAGACTCTTTGGGTTTTTCTTACGGGTATTATTCAACGGAATATGATCAAAACTCATTATACGAAATACTACATCAGTTTTGGCAATTTTTTTATAATCGACTTCGCAATCTGCTTGTTTGACTTTCTCGCCTGCTTTTTTACGAGCTTCATAATCTTGTTGGCCCATGCGTTTAGCTCTTGCTCGTTTAGCATCGGCAATGCTTCTAATATTAATTTTGTCTACGCTGGGCAGAATTGCGTCATATTGGTGAAATGCAGGATCGGTAAAACTACAATATGATGTTTTTGATCTGTGTATTTCCAATAACATATCCTTGTTATTTAGGTAGTTAACTTTAGCTGTCATTAATTCATTCTCCGGAAGTATTATTATAAACTACGCACTTTAAAAAGTCAACTAAATATTATACCAAAAGGATAATAGTATGCCAAGTTTAATTTCAACGTTGGGCGCATCAAGCAATTTACTCGGCGCTGGCGTATCAAGTTTCAACACACTCTCAAATTTGGCCGGAGCAATAAGTTCCGGTGCTAGCGGAGAAGGCGGCATTGCTGGTGCAATTCGCGCTATAAATTTGCCAGCGGCCGGCGAAGCAGTTGGCGATGTCCTTAGCGCAGTATCTGCGTTCAGTGATGCCAACCCCAATGATTGGCGAGTAAGATTAAGTTTAGCCAACTGGGCCAGTTTCCAAACAAGTCCAGTTTTAAAACCTTTAAAAGACGCCGGTGGGTTAATATTTCCTTACACTCCTAAAATATCAATAGTCAACAAAGCAAATTATGAAACTATGGCCCCAGTGCATTCAGACTATACATTTCACACATACAAAAATAGCGACCCAGGAAAAATTACTATTACCGCTCCTATGTTTGTAGAAGATACTACACAGGGATTATACTGGGTTGCAATGGTTCATTATTTAAGAAGTCTTACAAAAATGTTTGTGGGAAATGATCCAAAAGCAGGCAACCCTCCTCCTATTGTAAAATTTAATGCCTATGGAAATTATGTGTTTAAAGATGTGCCAGTTGTGGTAACAGATATTAGAGTAGAATTAGACAACGCCTGCGATTACATTGGCGTGAATGTAGTAGGCAGTGCTGCCGGAGCAGTAGAAGGTGTAGCTGACAGTATCAGCGGTCTTGCCAGTGGCCTTGGCGGCCTGGCTAACAATATTTTTGGAAGTGATAGTGTCGCTGGCGGAATACTTGGCGGAGTTAGCACAATCGCCGGCGGTATCGGACAAGTTGCGTCTCTAGCAGGAACGTTTGGATTAGGCGGCACCACTAGCGGCGGAGTAACTCATGTTCCAACCAAGAGTAGCTTCTCGATAACCTTACAACCAATATATAGTAGAGATAGTGCTCGTAAATTTAGTCTTGATAGATTTGTGCAAGGCGGCTACCTCAACAACTCTTTTGGATATATTTAATTATGGCCGCTCAGTACTCAAATACCAGTCCGTGGTTTAATACCCGGGTTACAAAAAATTACTTAGATGTATTGACTATACGTCCTGTCGCGGCTCAAACAAATGATTTTTTATACACTATAGAAAGTCAATACAATTATAGACCAGATTTATTAGCGTTTGACTTATACGGTGAAGCAGGCCTTTGGTGGGTCTTTATACAACGAAATCTTGATGTATTACAAGATCCTATATTTGATTTTGTAGCAGGAACCAAAATTTATATACCCAAGGGTAGTGGATTAAAATCAGTATTAGGATTATAAGATGGATTTAGGAAATATTACCACTGCCTTAAATTCAGCTACTAATTTAACTAAAACTGTAAGTAATTCTTTTACAAGTTTAGGAAATGCTAATTCAGTATCTGGAGCACTTAATTCCATAACAGGAGTTTTTAGTAGCATTGGCAAATTTTTTAAAACGTTAGAAGGAACACAGCTTCCTCTGCCAAATCCGCTAAACGCTTATGCCTCATACGATTACATCATAACATTAGCATGTTTAAGTGTGAAGGAAATAACAAATCCTGATGCAACTTACATGTCAGGAGCTCCGTTAACAATAATATGTAAAAGTGCTAATGCAAATCCAAGTAATCGAGTTAATACAGCGTATGGAAAATTTGATTTTTTCTTTCAACACTTAAAATTTGATATTACTCCTCAGATTGATAGTACTAATACAACTACTTATAACTTAGATTTTACTATCTTAGAACCATATAGTATGGGTTTGTTTTTTGAATCCTTGCAGACTGTGGCTTATTCTCAAGGGTACGATAACTGGCGAGAAGCTAATTTTTTAATTGCTATTGAATTTAGAGGAAATACTGAAAATGGATCTATGGTCAATATACCAGGTTTAAAACGATATATTCCTTTTAGATTTGTAGATATGACTATGAATATTGATGCAAGGGGTGTGACATATAAATGTGTAGCACTACCGCAGAATGCGTTAGCTATGGCAGATATTGTTAGCATGTTACCAGTAGATGCATCGTCAGACGGTAGTACTGTAGCAGAAGCCTTACAGTATGGAGAAAATAGTCTACAACACATTTTAAATAGTTTTGAAAAAGAAAAAGTAGCTAAAGGTCTGCAAGCACAACCTAATCAATATTTGATTTATTTCCCGCAAGAAATAGCCAGTGCAAGTAGTTCTGGGCCAGCCGGCGCAATTGAATCAACTATAGGAGCAATCATAAATCCTAGCGACGCTGATGCTTCCACTATAAAAGACAAATTAAAATTAATTACAGTTAATAATAACCTAGCACAAGATAACGGTGATATAAATGAAATAGGCAATTCAGAAATGGGATATGATGAATCTCGCCCAGGTGACACTCCAATGGGAGAAGCTGTGCAGACTTATGATCCCGCTAGTAAAACTTTCTTTGGCGGAAAACTAACCACTGATATAACTAGAGGGGACATGAAATTCGATCAAAAAACAAACATACCCAACGCAATTAATCAAGTAATATTGCAAAGCAACTATGTGAAAGATAAATTAGATCCGTCGTCATTAAGTGCAGAAGGATATAGAGGCTGGTGGAGAATTGCCTATCAAGTATTTCCATTAAGCTCAACATCGGATCCTAACACCAAACAAGTCCCTAATTTGTATGTTTATAAGGTAATTCCCTATAATGTCCATTCTAGTAGATTAAAAGCAGGCGGCGAAAACACTCCTGGTTTTGACAACTTAATTAAACAAGCTGTAAAGCACTACAACTATATCTATACTGGAAAAAATGACAACATATTAAGTGTTAGTTTACAAATGAACAACGGATTTGTATCAATAATGCCAGCTGACGGTGGCGCTGAGAACTCGGATTCAAAAAACGGAGTTAGTGCAGGCAGCGGTGACATTGGAAATCCTAACGAAAAATCTATCCTTCTTAAATTAGGAGGCCAGCCTCTTACAGGCCAACAAACTACTACTCCAAGCATAGTAAGTTATGTTGGCAGTTTGTTCAAATCAGATAATAAAGGCGGCGGAGGATTAGATAGAGCTGCCACTAGAGCAGCCAGAGCATTTCAAGATGCATTAACTTGCCCCAATGATATTTTTGACCTCAACTTAAAAATTATGGGAGACCCGTATTATATTGCGCATAGTGGTTTAGGAAATTATACTTCAGAAGCTACACAGTATGCAAATTTAAATGCTGACGGCACAATGAATTACGAAAACGGGGAAGTAGATATTATTGTTAATTTCAGGTCCCCGATAGATATTAATCAAACTACAGGGCTTTATAACTTTGGCCCTAACACTAAAACAGCACCAGTTAACAGATTTAGCGGAGCTTATTGTGTAACATCGGTGAGCAATGTATTTGATGAACGCGGTCAATTTACGCAAACAATACATGCTTTTCGACGTGCTGATCAAGAATCTGAACTAACAGCAACACCAGAAGAATTGGCAGGATCTGCCGCAATACCAGATCCAACAAATCCAAGCGGATCGATGGATTCTCCAGACGACTCTGCAGAAGAAAGCGGAACTTAAATGTCAAATTATACAACACCTAATAGTACTCATTATTCTAGCTCAGAGTATCCGTCGACTCCGTCCGGCCCGTTTTTAGCCACGGTAGTTGGGCATCAAGACGGAAAATATATGGGACGTCTTAAAGTATTAATAGAACGTCCGGGCTCTGGAAATAAAGATACCACCGGGCAAACTCGAACTGTTGATTACATGAGCCCGTTTATGGGTGTTACTAGTTTTGATTTTACCACAGAAACCAACGACTACGACAATTCACAAAAAAGTTACGGCATGTGGATGATACCACCGGACGTGGGATCAACGGTTTTAGTAATGTTTTTAGCCAACGATCCTAAAAGAGGATTTTGGATAGGCTGTGTACCTAAGGAAGATTCATTTGTAAATTTTATGACCCCAGGTCTTGCCGCAACTAAATTTGCGTTCTTAGATGATGCAAGTCTTTCTGCAACAGAAGATAGTCAAGGCAGAGAATTACGAGTTCCAGTTTCAGAATATAACAAAAAAGTTCCTGAAAATTCAGGAGCTCAACCGCCTACTACATTTAAAAAATCAGTTCATCCGTTAGCATTATATTTAGATGCTCAAGGATTATTGTTAGATGATGTGCGCGGCATCACTACTAGCAGTGCTAGACGAGAAACACCTAGTAGCGTGTTTGGAATAAGCACCCCTGGCCCGGTGGATCAATTAGGAAAAACAGGTAGTCTTGGAACTGCAAATGCAAGTGTGCCAGACGCTCCTGTTAGTAGACTTGGTGGTAGTACTTTTGTTATGGACGACGGCCATAACAAATATCTCCGTAAGACTAGTGCCAGTAAAGGTCCTCCGGTATACGCCAGTGTAGAAGATGGTGAGACTGACGGCGATCCAACACTTTTACACAATGAACTAATTAGATTGCGCACAAGAACTGGTGCCCAAATATTATTTCACACTACTGAAGATTTAATTTATATCACAAATAGTAGAGGTACTAGCTGGATTGAAATGACCAGCGATGGCAAAATAGATGTGTATGCGCAAGATAGTATTAGTGTGCATACAGACAATGACATGAATTTTTTTGCAGGCAGAGATATTAATTTAGAAGCTATTAGAAATATCAATATCAAAGCAGGCGGCAATCATCAACTAGAAGTTATAGGAAATAAAACTATCATCGTAACTGGTAATAGAACAATAAGTGTAAAAGGTACACACGACGAAACTATCATAGGTGCTACCAATTTATCAATACAAGGCGATTATAGCCAACTATTAAATGGAAATTTAGGGATTACAGTTGCCAAAGATACTAATATAAATGTCACTGGCGGAACTGCTATTACTAGTGCAAAAGATTTTAACGTTAAAACAACTGGCGGAAATAATCTAACTGCTGGCAAAGCCACAAACATCAAGAGCGGAGGCAATCATGTGGAAACAGCCGCGCAAATTCATATGAACGGACCAGCTGCCACAGCCGCTACAGAAGCAACAAAAACTACTAAGGCTAAAATTCCTGTAGCTTTAGCTGTATATCCTAATCCAACTGAAACAGACGGAACAACAATTAACAGCATTATGTTAAGAGTGCCTACAACAGAACCATATCCGCATCATGAAAATTTAAATCCAGAATTATTTAAACGAGATAAAACAGATGCCAACGCCGCAAATAGTTCGGCACAATCACAAGTATCGGGGTAACATATGAGTATATTTTCTAGAATTAGTACAGACTTAGGTGAAGTTAAAAAACTTGCAAGCATTGCACACCTTGGTAACGGCATTAGCATTGATGCTGCCAAATCTTTAATTTCAAAACAATTAGGTGCCGTAACATCTGGACTCACTGGCGCAATTACTACAGCAACAAAATTAGCAGGAACGGCAACAAAATTATTAGACACAGCTAGTAAAATTAGCGGAGCTAATCTTCCCAGCCCAGTACCTTCAGCGCCAGTAGTTTTTAGTACTCCTCCTATAATTAAAATTGGGTGCAGTAAAACCCAGCTAGTAGTTGTAGCAAACAACCAAGACTCTATATATTTTAGTTGGGAAATTATAGGGGCTACCAGTTTTTCAATTGTTGATTCGCGTCCTTATATAACATTGCTACAAACCAACCCAGGACAATTTGGATTTGGCCCAATTACTCCTACATTAGGAGGATCAGATTTTAAAGGTGCTAGCTTTACTATCACTGCTTCTAACAGCCGTGGAACTACAGTTGAATCAAGACAGTGGACACTTGTTCAACCGGCTACTTAAAAGAGAACTTATATGGCAGATACTCCTACGGAATTAACACCAAGCATAGAACCAGTTATAGGAACAGCAATAGAAGTTCCAAAAGACTATTGGAAAGCCTACTCAACAAATAAAGATGTGTTTGATAGACCCCCGCCTCCTGCGGACTCAGAAGATCAAGCCAATGCTTAACATAAGGAATAATCATGGCATCAAACAGTAATTTATACGATAAAATTGTTTTACCAGCAGTTAGACAACTCACAGATAGCCCTACAAAAATGTATAAAGGGTTTAGCACTATTAGTGGCAATACAGAAAACTATAATCTTTATGATTTTGATTTAATCAAACAAGACATATTAAATCATTTTCATGTCAGACAAGGGGAAAGACTGATGAACCCGGCTTTCGGATGCGCCATTTGGGATATATTATTCGAGCCATTAACCGAGGCTGTGAAAGATATCGTGCTGAAAAATGTTAATACTATAGTTAATTATGATCCTAGAGTACAAGCAGAAAATGTTATAGTAACTTCTTATGATACTGGAATTCAGATTGAATTAACCTTGCTTTATGTGCCCTATAACCTACAACAAACGTTACAATTACAATTTGACCAGACCAACGGCTTAGTAGTGCGATAAACTACGCACATATTCTTTACAAATAAATACACTACTAGGACAATTAAATGAGCTCAACTGATAGACAAAATAATCTGCTAATTAATCAAGATTGGAAAAAAATATACCAGTCTTTTAAAAATGCTGATTTTCAAAGTTATGATTTTGAAAATTTACGCAGAACTATGATTACGTATTTGCGCACAAATTACCCAGAAGATTTTAATGACTATATTGAAAGCTCAGAATATTTGGCTTTAATAGATTTAGTAGCATTTGTTGGGCAAAGTGTTGCCTTCCGTGTGGACTTAAATGCCCGTGAAAATTTTCTAGAACTAGCGGAGCGCCGGGACAGTGTATTACGTTTAGCACGTTTAATTAGTTACAATGCTAAAAGAAATATACCTGCACAAGGGTTGTTGAAATTTACTACTATTCGTAGCACAGAAACTATTGTTGACAGCAACGGCAGAAATTTGTCAGGACAAGTAGTAACTTGGAATGACCCTGCAAATGCCAACTGGTATGATCAATTTATTAAAATAATAAATGCGGCCATGCCTTCAACACAACAATTTGGAAATCCATCTGCTAAAGATACAATTTACGGAATTCCAACAAGTCAGTATCGTTTCCAAACTACTAGTACTAATGTTCCTGTTTTCAGTTTTACTAAAACAGTAGCAGGGCGTTCAATGAACTTTGAAATCACCAGCACAACTTTTAGTGGTCAACAATACATTTATGAAGAAGCTCCTAAGTTAGGAAACAAACTTGCTTGCATTTATCGAGATGACGGCCAAGGCGCTGGCAGTAATAGCAACGGATTTTTCTTGAATTTTACACAGGGCACATTGAACATTGGTGCATTTACAATTACACATCCTAGCAGTAATGAAAGTGTAGATATCAACACAACAAACATTAACAATAACGATGTTTGGTTATATAGATTAAATCAAAATGGCGCCGAGTCGGAATTATGGACCCCAGTGCCAACTATATCAGGTAATAACATTATCTATAATAGTTTAAATAAAAACATAAAAAACATTTATAATGTTATTACACGAGCAAGTGACACTATTAGCTTGGCATTTAGCGATGGTGTATTTGGAAATCTTCCATTAGGAGATTTTAGAACATACTATAGAGTTAGTAATGGATTATCTTATGTAGTAAACCCTGCTGATGTTCGTAATGTTACAATATCAGTTCCTTATACTAGCAGAAAAGGCCAAACTGAAACTCTATCTATCACGATGAATTTACAAACTAGTGTTTCAAATTCTTCTGTGTCTGAAACTAATGCTAGTATTAAAGCCAATGCACCGCAAACATATTATACACAAAATAGAATGATAACTGCCGAGGATTATAATATTAGTCCTCTATCAGTTACCCAGCAAGTTGCCAAGGTAAAAAGTATTAATAGAACGTCTAGCGGTATTAGTAGATACTTTGATTTAAAAGACCCGACTGGAAAATATAGTTCGACAAATTTATATGCAAATGATGGAATTATATATCAAGATTTCTATTCTCAAATTACTACGTTCCAGTACGCAACTAAAGTTGATATTGAAGGAATAATTTATAATACAATTTATGAGTTATTACAAACTATTGATTTAAGAAATTTTTATTACAATAATTTTATTAATTTTTTAACTACTAGTCTTAATATTAGTTGGTACCAAGCTAGCTCTACAAGCTCTAGCAGTACTGGGTACATTGGAAATATTGTTGGGGCGATCCCCTTTCCAGTGGGCGGATACACTGCAACGGATTTAAAATATTTAACGCCTGGCTCATTGATTAGGTTTGTAGCCCCAACTGGTTACTATTTTGATAAAACAAATTCAAACAAATTAGTTTTTGGATCAACCGGAGCATTAGGCAGTGCGGATTATCTGTGGGCAGAAGTAGTTAGCGTTACCGGTAACGGAGTTCCAACTGTAGGCATTCCAGGCCCTATAATGTTGAATACAATCGTACCCGGCTCCGCAGTTATTTCACAAATTATTCCAAAATTTTCAACTACATTAAATTCTACAGTTATTACTACAATGATAGATTTAATTTTTAGTAATAGACCATTTGGACTACGTTACGATGGTACTACGCAAAATTGGCAAATTATTTTTGAAACTAATTTAAATCAATCATCTGCATTTACACTAGCAAAACAAGCAGATGCAACCAACACCAATCAAGATTCAAGCTGGATGTTATTGTTTACAACTGATAACGAAACATATACAATTACTACTCGATTATTAAGATACATTTTTGAAAGCGATTCCGAACTATCATTTTATTTTGATGACGATTTAACTATCTACGATAACACTACTAATTCAACAGTTAGAGATCAAATTAAAATTTTAAATATAAATCGACAACCTACAAAAGTTTATCCTTTTACTGAAGATTATGTATGGGATGTAACATCGGCTTATAGAGGCTTAGATGGATATATTGATAATAAAAAAATTGTTTTATCATTTGCGGATACAGATTATAACGGTGTAGTAGATAATCCTCAGCTATTTTTAGACATAGTAGATCCAACTACTTCTCCAACAACCAAATATATTGTTCAACAAAAATATTTTATTTCTACAGGCCAAGAAGATTATCGATATGTTGCTAATACTAATAATCTTATGATTGTTCTTAATTCAGAAAGTGAGCTGTTGTCTTACAACAACTATAAAGACGGCCAATATTTTTACTTTACTAGTACAGGTGTAGTAAAACAATTAAATATTGTAACAGGATCATTAATTCCAACATTAGATTACAAGGTCTTTGTTGGTAGAGATAATTTGAAATTTCAATACACCCATAGTGCAAACTATGAAAGTAGAATTGATCCAGGTGTAAGCAATATTATGGATGTTTACGTATTAACTAAGTCGTACGATACATCTTTTAGACAATGGGTAGACGGTGCTCCAATATCAGAACCATTACCACCTAGTTCAGATGAACTTAGTAATTTAATTGGCGCAACATTGGATGTTATTAAACCAATATCAGATGAAATCATATACCACCCTGTAAGTTATAGGGCATTGTTTGGAGTTTCTGCAAGTTCTGATTTACAAGCTAAATTTAAAGTTACGAAAAATATAAATTCAGTAGTGTCGGATAATGATATACAGTCTAGAATAATCACAGCAATTAATCAATTTTTTACATTGGATAATTGGAATTTTGGAGACACGTTTTATTTTACAGAGTTATCGACTTATGTAATGAATCAGTTAGCACCGGACATAACAAACTTTATCATTGTGCCTACACAAAGCGGATCATATTTTGGTAGTTTATTTGAAATATCCTGTCCTAGCGACCAGATTTTTATTAGCACTGCAACAGTTGCTAATATAGAAATTATCACCGGCATTACTAGCGGAAATATTAAATCAGTTACCGGAACAGCTCTTAACTCTGTCTCCAATCAAACTATTACTAGCGCAACATACGGAAATCTAAATGGCTGATATTACTAATCCTTTTGGAGATAAAAAACCGCTGTCGGTTGAACTTTTACCTAATTTTTATAAAACAGATCCTAATAAAAGATTTTTACAAGCAACTGTAGATCAGTTAATACAGCCTGGCGTTGTTAAAAAAATTAATGGATTTATAGGAAGACAGGATTCTAAAGCTACGGTCGGTACTGATATTTTTCTCAACGCGGCTACTACAGACAGACAAAATTATCAATTAGAACCTGGTATCACTATTAACGACACATTAGGAAATAATTTATTTTTTAAAGATTATATTGATTATATAAATCAGTTATCAGTGTTGGGCGCAAACACATCCAATCATGCGAGAATTAACAAAGAAGAATTCTACAGCTGGGATCCGCATATTGATTGGGATAAATTTGTTAATTTCCAAAATTATTATTGGTTGCCGTACGGCCCAGAAACTATCAGGGTTTACGGACAGCAAGCAACTGCAATTAGTACATTCAATATTGATTTGCAAGTTGAAGGCTCTAATAATCAGTTAGTCTTTACTCCCGATGGCCTTGCACCCAATCCAGTGATTAAACTGTATAGGGGGCAGACTTATACATTTAATATTAACACTCCAAACAATCCTATTAGTATTAGATTAGCAAGATCGTTGCAATCTTTAGACAAGTATAATACTGGAGTTAGTCAGCAATCTGTTGATTCGGGCACTATAATTTTTAAAGTTCCTACAGATGCTCCTAATATTTTGTACTATCAAAGCGATAGAGAATTAACGTTAGGTGGCGCATTTCAAATTTTATCTATTGATCAAGATAGTTATATTGATGTTGAATCGGAAATTTTAGGAAAAGCTACATATACACTTAGTAATGGAACCGCATTAAGTAACGGCATGAAAGTAACATTTGCTGGAAATGTGTCACCTGCTAAGTATGCTTCTGGAGAGTTTTACGTCGAAGGTGTTGGCTCATCAATTGTATTGATAAACAAACAAGTTTTAGAAGTCAGTAGCGTTTATACAGTAGAACAAACTATACTATTTGATGCTACTCCTTTTGACAGCACGGCATTTAGTGATACAAGCGCCTTTGCACAATTAAAAGATTATATTACAATTAATCGTGCTAGCACGGATCATAATCCGTGGAGTCGATACAATCGTTGGTTTCATAAAGATGTAATAGCTGCCAGCGCACATTTTAACGGGAATTATCCTGATACTGATCAACTGCAACGAGCAATTCGTCCTATTATAGAATTTCAGGCTAATTTAAAATTATTTAATTTTGGCACATCAGCCGTAGCCGACATTGATTTAATAGATAACTTTACAACAGATGCATTTTCAATTATAGAAGGTAGTAAGGGATATAATGTTGACAGCATAGCATTAAGTCAAGGCCAGAAAATATTGTTTACAGCGGACACTGACAAATTTGTAAAAAATAATATCTATCAAGTTGAATTTGTTGATGTAAAACACCTAAACTCTGGTAGTCGTCAACTTCATTTAGTAAAAATAGCAGAACCCCAATTAAATCAAGTTGTGTTAGTGCGAGCTGGTACGACTAATCAAGGCTTAATGTATTGGTATAACGGCACGACTTGGATTAAAACTCAAACAAAAACTGCAATAAATCAAGCGCCGTTATTTGACGTTGTAGATAGTAACGGAAAAAGTTTTAGTGATTTAACTGTTTATGAAGGATCTACATTTGCAGGAACAAAGATTTTTTCTTATAAAATTTCTTCAACTGGTACAGTTGATCCTTATTTAAAATTTCCATTAACTTATAAAAATATTGCAAATATTGGCGACATTGTTTTTAATTTCAATTTAATATTAGATTCATTTATATACAAAGATGTAACAACAGTTATTAATAAAAATATTTCTACAGGATTTTTAAGTTATAAAACATACTCTGGTAATACAGAGTATGTTAACGGCTGGCAAAAATGTAGTAATACCGCGGTTCAAGCTGGAATAAGAATTTACAAAAATTCTAATATTACTAATAATTTCAATATAGATGTTTTTGATGACACTGACAACTTGGATGATTTAGAAGTAAAAGTTTTTATCAACGGTATATTTTTAAATAGAAATTTTTATTCTATTATTGACGCCGGACAATATAAGCAAGTATTATTAAAAACTTCTATTGGATTAACGGATGTTTTAACAATTAAAACATATTCAAATAAACCAATTAATTCTAACGGTCATTATGAAATTCCTATTAATTTACAAAATAATCCGTTAAACGATGCCATAGAAAATTTTACTCTAGGCGAAGTTATTGATCATTTTAGTTCTATAGTAAGCAACATACCTTTGAAGGTGTTGTCATCTGTTGCTGAAAATACAGTTTCAAATCAAAGTTTTGATCCCGATTACGTTAACGTCAGAGATTTAGGCAATATAACACAATACGGTACAAAATTTGTGCAACATAGTGCTCCCGCAAGTTTGAATTTGTATCATATTACGTCACAAGCAAATAATGCAATTAAATCAATTGAACAAAGCAGAGACGATTATATCAAATTTAAAAAATTATTTGTGTCTGTTGCTGAAACTATTAGTAATAATAATATTCCTCGCAAACAAGTTGACGAGATTTTAAAAATTATCAACTCTGACAAGATTAATTCTCAGCCATATTATTTTAGTGATATGTCTCCTTACGGTAGTAGCGTAAGCACAACAATTGAAGTTATTGATTACAGAATAAAAAATTATCCACTTAATAATATTTTTAATTTAGACACGCTATCTGAAAAGGCAGTGGGTGTATATGTAAACGATGTGCAATTAATTTACGGACAAGATTACACATTTAATTTGCAAGGTTTTGTGACTATAACATATTCATTAAGCAACGGCGATTCCGTGTCTATATACGAATACGACAGCACAGACGGATGCTTTATACCTGAAACTCCTACCAAATTAGGAATTTTTCCAAAATTTGCTCCAAAGATTTATTTAGATACAACATTAATAACGCCACGTACGATGATACAAGGTCACGACGGCAGTCAGATTCTTGCATACAATGATTATCGAGATAATATTATTCTTGAACTGGAAAAACGAATTTTTAATAATATAAAAATAAGTTATGATGCTGATTTATTTGATATAGATGATATTATTCCAAGTTATACTAGAAAAACTGATTATTCGTTAGCCGAATATAATCAAGTAATAGCTCCTAGTTTTTATAAATGGATGTCTTTGATAGATCAAGATTACACAAAAAATACATCGTTCAGTCCTGCAAATCCTTTTACATATAATTATATAGGCACAGCATCGCCTACTGGTACAGACATACCCGGATATTGGAGAGGAATATTTAGATATTTTTATAATACTGATCGTCCTAATTTATGTCCTTGGGAAATGCTAGGGTTTACTTTAGAACCAGAGTGGTGGACTACAGCATACGGACCAAGCCCTTATACCAGCGACAATTTAGTAATGTGGTCAGATATTTCTAAAGGATTAATTAAAGGCGATGGCACTTCTCCGCCGGTCATAAATCCTAAACATATTAAATCATTTTTATTAAATCACATTCCAGTAGATGAATCTGGCAATTTAATTAGCCCGGCAGCCGCAGGCCTTGCTATCGGAGCTTTAACTACCTCTATAGAAAATAATTTTAAATTTGGAGATATTGGCCCAGTTGAATCTGCATGGAGAAGAAGTAGTCATTATCCGTTTAGTGTATTATTAGCTAACATGTTGTTGTTTCCAGCCCATGCTTTTTCTGTACTGTTAGATAGATCCAGAGTTGTTAAAAATATATCTAATCAAATAATTTATTCACCTACTGGGTTAGTAATTAAACCTAGCGATGTGATATTACCAAGCATTGCTTCTAATAGTGTTAGAGTACAAACTTCTGGTATTATAAATTATATTGTAAATTATATTTTAAGTGATAACCTTAAATCATATACTGCATACAAATACGATTTAACTAATATTCAGACTAATTTAAGTCATCGAATTGGCGGATTTACTAGCAAACAAAAATTTAATTTAATATTAGACAGTAAAACACCGCTTAGTACAAATAGCGTATTTGTGCCGCAGGAAGACTATACTGTTATTTTAAATAAATCCAGTCCTATTAAAAAGATTTGTTACAGCGGTGTAGTAATAACTAAACTTGCTAACGGATTTGAAGTACGGGGGTATACTACTACCCAACCTTATTTTGTGTACTACCCATATTTACAATCTGGGACAACGGTAACTATCGGCGGAATATCCGAAGCATATACAGTTTGGACTCCAAACGAAAACTATGTTGCAGGCAAGATTGTTCGATACGTTAATCAATACTACAGAGTTAAAACATCGCATGTGTCTACGGATACGATACAGACTCAGTATTTTGCATCATTAGGAAGTTTGCCAATCATTGGCGGAAAATCTGCTGTCTTTAGAAAAACATGGGACCGATCAACTAAGATAACTGTTCCTTATGGAACACAATTTGAAACCATACAAGAAGTAGTAGATTTTTTATTAGGCTACGGCGAATATTTAAAAGATCAAGGATTCATCTTTGATGACTTTAATGCTAATTTACAAATTGTTACCAATTGGGAAACAAGTGCCAAAGAATTTTTATTTTGGACCACACAAAACTGGAGTTCTGGTCAGGATAAATGGGACGACTGGGTTCCTAGTAAAGGATTTGCATACAATGACATTGTTAGATACAATGGAGAATATTATAAAGCTATTCAAAATATACTACCTAACATTGTTTTTCAAATTGCCGGCTTTGCAAAACTTGACGGTTTAAATACACAAGGTAATTCTGTATTAAGTTTAAGCCCAGCCGCCGATAAAATAATTTTTAACACTACGCTGAGTGTAGTCGATGACATTCGTAATCAATTTAATGGATACGAAATTTATAAAGTAGATGGCACGCCACTCGAAGCAATTTTTATAAACTCTTATAGATCTGATAACGCAGTAAGTTATAGTCCTAGGACAGGTGACGGTATATACGGCGCAACGTTTTATCTAATACAGCACGAACATGTGGTGCTATTAAACAATAATACAATGTTCAATGATACATTGTATAACCCGCCTACTGGCTATAAACAAGATCGCATCAAAGTTTCAGGCTATGTTAGCACTGACTGGTATGGCGGTTTTGATATTCCAGGATTTATTTTAGATTTAGCAAAAATAACAGAGTGGCAAACTTGGACTGATTATGATCTAGGCGACATTGTTAAACACAAAGAATTTTATTATACCGCTAGTAAATTTTTAGCAGGATCTGCTAAATTTGTTGACAATGATTGGATCAAATTAAACGAAAAACCATCGACACAATTATTACCAAACTGGACATATAAAGCTGGACAGTTTACAGATTTCTATAGTCTCGATAGTGAAAACTTTGATAGCGGCCAACAACGAGTGGCACAACACCTTATTGGATATCAAAAACGACAATACTTAGATAATATTATTCAAGATGATGTTAGCGAATACAAATTCTATCAAGGAATGATTCGTGAAAAAGGTACTCAAAATGTACTTAATAAATTGTTTGACGTACTCAGCGCCGACAATAAAGAAAGTCTAACATTTTATGAAGAGTGGGCAATTCGTGTTGGTCAGTACGGAGCAAATAACGCATTTGAAAATATTGAATTTACGTTAGATCGAACAACGTTTACTAATAATCCTCAAGGCTTTGAGCTAGTAAATGCAGTTGAATATAATGTTGTTAAAGATTTTATTATTAGACAAACTCCTAATGACATATATTTAAAACCAGCAGGTTATAATTCATCACCGTGGCCTTTAAATAAAAATTATCAAAAGTTTTTAAATAATTCGGGCCATGTAAGAAAATCAGAAGTTTTTAAAAGTCTTAAAACTTTAGGAGACATAACAGGAATAGATCCTGAAACTGGCGCAAAATACAATATAACAACTTTTGATAACAACTGTTATGTGCATGTTGCGTTTGATGCAAGCTCTTGGAATGTTTATAAATTTACAGATTTACAAATTTCAATAACGAATGTTTCTTATGCAAATTCTATTTTAACATTAACTACAAGAAATTTAATAAATCTATCGGTAGGTGATTATATAGGCATAAGTCAAGTAGACATACTAACAGGATTTTATCAAGTATCATCTGTAGAATTAAACTCTTTTACACTAGACGCTAAGATTTCTGGTTTCCCAACACCGTTTACCCAAGCAGGACAGTTGGTAATTTATGGGTTTGTTAGTCAGCGTGTAGCAAAACTTGATGATTTAGACAATATTATTACCGCGCAACCGTCTACTGGCGACAAAGTTTGGGTAGACGATAATGGCTTTGGAAAATGGGCTACGTTAGAGTACTCGCTAGTCTATAATAAAACTGAGATAGCTAACACGTTTCCAGCTGATAATTTAAATTTTGGAAAAAATTTAATAATTAACAAAGACGGAAATATAGCAGTAACCGCAATGAGTACTGGCGAAATTCGTATATGGGATAAGGCCGGGCAAGCAAGTTCTTGGGTTGAGCGCCAAACAATATCCCTGCCAGTTGAATTAGTAGGAACTAATACACCCAATAATTTATCAACAGTGTTGGCAATCAGTGATGATGCAAAATGGCTAGCAGTAGGTTCACCGCTGGCTGGCAATATTCCAACAAAATACAAAGGTGAACTTTCAGTAGTAAGATATTATCAGGTAAAGGATGTTGTCTCTTTTACAAATTCTAGTTCGGTTGCTGAATTTTATGAGTCACTGAGCTTGCATTACGGCGGGTATAATGCTACCACACAAATGCCTGATCTTACTAAGTGGAAAAAAATACCGTATCTTACTTTAGATGTTAATGGAACACCGTCTTATCTTGCTAACGAAGGTGTAGTTTCTTTATATCAAAAAGATGGAAACAATATTTTTACTTTGGTAGATCACATTGTTAGCCCAACATCTAGAGACACAACTACATTTACACCTAACGGTTTTGTAAGTGCTAATCTCACTGCTGATGAACAATTTGGATCGAGTATTGTTTTTGCTGACAATGTGTTATGGGTATCCGCTCCAGGATATAAAACATTAGATTATACATCTGTCTACCAACATTTTTATGCCCCATATATCAAACAAGGCATAGTGAGAAAATTTGCTTACGATCAAGTTATATTTGCAACGTCGGCATATAACCCTGTTGGTTCGTCGGGCACAACGGTTGCAGTAACATCCACGATAGGTATCCTTCCGAACATGGCGGTGACCGGCACAGGATTTACTAATCAATATGTAGTTTCAGTTATAGACTCAACACGATTACAGCTCAGTGTTGCCCCAACCAGCACACCCTCAGGAGAACTTAATTTTTCTAACACCTATTGGCATTTAGATTTTACTTTGTCTGGCCATCGCGGCCCAATAGGCACTACAAATTTCCCTCAATCGTTTATTCGAAACGGAACAACAGCCACAGTAAAATTTGCTATAGGAACTGAGTTTGATTATACTTCGCCCTTGTATACAGTTGGCAGTCAGATAACTGTTTCAGGAACTCCTTACAATACGTTTAACGGAACATTTACGGTAACTAGCTGTAGCACTACAGAGTTAACTTACACCGTGGCAACTACTGCCGACACAGCCGATAACACTCCTTATAATCGCCGGGCTCCGGGCGGCTTTGGTGGCGGTGCTGTCCTATTTGATGCTGTTGTTCAACCTACAAATAGCTACGGAAATAAATTACGTGTTAGTCTAGATAACAGTAAATTAGTAGTGTCCGGCATTTCAGAAGGTGCATATGGCACTGTTTATATCTATAATCGTCCTAACTCTGCAACTACTTCTCCAGAATATTTTGTCATTATGGGTGCTGATTATTTCTTTGGTGTAGGTTTGGATTTAAGTTCTAGTGGAAATTATCTAGCTATTGGAGATATTACAACTAGTGTTTCTAAAATAAATCAAGGAAGTGTTAGTATTTTTAAATTTAATACTGAGTCTGAAATATTTGAACCTTATCAAGTTCTAACCAACCATGCATCAAAATCTTCTGGATATTTCGGAACTAATTTAGGATTCATGAACGGGGAACAAACACTAGTAATTTATAGCCAAGACGAAGATACTAGTCAAAATACTAAATTTGATGCAAAATTAACTACCTTTGATAAACGATCTACAGTGTTTACAGCAACACATACAAACAGTGGAAGAATTGATATCTATGACCGTTACTTGACAAAATGGGTTTATAGCGACACTTTAGAAACTACTAATGAAGAATTTGACGGCTTCGGGCTAGGATTTGCTGTGGGTGCAAATCATATTTTAGTAGGAGCACCATTTAGTCTAGATTCCATATTTAAATCAGGAAAAATTTACGACTACTATAAAAAATTAAATGCGTTAAATTGGAATGTAGCACACTACGAGATAGAAAAACCAGATCCAAAGAAAATTAAAAAGGCGTTTTTATACAATAAAGCAACTGGAACTTTAATCAAATACTTAGATGTTATCGATGTATCGCAGGGAAAAATTGCCGGCGCTGCCGAAGAAGAAATAAAATTCAAAACATTCTATGATCCTGCAATATATTCAGAGTCTACTGGTGTGTATACTGTAGTCCAAGATAGCCAACAATCTTGGACTAAATCTCAAGTAGGCATGCTATGGTGGAATTTATCTACAGCTAAATTTATTGATTCTTATGATAACGATGTTGTATACAGAAATACTAACTGGAATACACTAGCAACCGGCGCCAGCATTGATATTTACGAATGGGTAGAATCTACAATATTACCATCGGTGTGGGATAAACGAGCAGACACTACAGCTGGACTTGCCGCGAATATCAGTGGAACTAGTTTATACGGAGATGCAGTTTATAGTAAGGTAACTAAGTTTGATACCATTGCACAAACCAACAAATATACCTATTATTTTTGGGTCAAAAATAAAAAAATAATACCTAATGTTTCTGGTAGATATTTGTCAGCGTTGGATGTTTCATTGCTTATTTCAAATCCAAGAGGATATAACTATTCTTATTTGGCGTTAACTGGCGCAAACAGTTTTAGCTTAGTAAACGTTGCAAATGATCTAATTGATGTAAACGTGGTATTGTCTGTAGAGTATTGGACTATAGATAAACTTGACCAGAATATTCATAGTCAGTATAAATTAATTAGTAATGATGCCAACACTATATTGCCAACAATAATAGAACAAAAATGGGCCGATAGTTTATGCGGGAATGATTTATTCGGAAGACTAGTCCCAGATCCTGCCCTGCCTCCAAAATTAAAATACGGTATTCAAAACAGACCAAGACAAAGCATGTTTGTAAACCGATTTGAAGCACTTAAAGAATTAGCAGACCGTGTAAATTCAACATTAGCTCTTAATCAAATAGTAAAAACTAGAAATATTTCACGTTTAAAATCTTACGATAAACAGCCTAGTAAGAATACAGGACTTTACGACTTAGTTAAAACAACAGAAGTTAGTATTCCTTTAATTAACACAGGAGCATTTAGTAAACCAATATTAGGCGAACCAACTATTTCAAACGGAAAAATTATTGATATTCCAATAATTAATGCAGGACGAGGCTATTTGTTTGCTCCTTACATTACTATAGTGGGAACTGGAATAGGCGCAAAAGTTCAATCAGTAATTAATGCCGCAGGACAAATTACAGGTGTTACTATTATAAATTCAGGCGAAGGTTATACTGTTAATACCACTGCATCTATAAGAAATTTTTCTGTATTAATTGAAAGTGATAGTGAAGCAGAAGGATTTTGGAGCATCTATTCATATGAACCTTCTACAAAAATCTGGTCTAGAATACAAACACAAAGCTATGATGTAAGAAATTTCTGGGAATATGCTGATTGGTATGCTCCGGGTTTTAATAAATTTTCTCCTATTGATTATTCTGTGGACAACTATTACGGATTAAACACAATAACTACAGAATTAACACAAATTGTTAAAATTAGAAACACAAATGCTGGTGGCTGGAGTTTACTAGAAAAATATGCTAACTCAAAATCTTCAGATTGGACACAATCGTATCGTGTTGTAGGGTTACAAGAGGGTACGATACAATTGAAATCTTCTTTATATCAAAGTATTAATACACCACTAGGATATGACGGATCAATATACGATAATGTTGTATATGATAATAGCCCAAATATTGAATTACGTATTATATTAGAAACTTTAAAAGATGATATTCTAATTGGGAATTTAAAACAAGATTATTTAAATTTATTTTTTACTACAATAAGGTATGCACTGAGCGAACAGTTGTATCTTGATTGGATTTTTAAAACAAGTTTTATTAAATCAACGCATAATGTTGGATTATTAGACCAACCAGTGACATATCGTCCTGATAATTTAAGTAATTTCCAAGACTACATTTCAGAAGTTGTTCCTTACAGAACAACAATTAGAGAGTATATTAGTTCTCATACTGCTATAGATCAAGAAAACACCTTAATATCAGACTTTGATTTACCGCCAATTTTTGAAGATAATTCAAATACAGTAATTAATCCTTATGTTAAGAATGGCAGTATGATAGTAGACGATGCTAACATACAAGTTTATCCTTGGAAAAATTGGCTACAAAATGTAGGATTTACTATAACTAGTATTAATATAGTCGACGGAGGCTCTGGGTATATTTCAGAACCAGTAGTATCAATCACTAGCGATTCTGGTAGCGGAGCTACAGCAAGAGCATTTTTTGCAAATGGAATAGTTAACAGAATTACATTACTAACTCCGGGAGCCGGCTACTTATCGGCTCCAACAATTACAATATCGGGTGGTTTGTCGGTAGGCGGAACGCAGGCCACGGCCGCCGCAGTTATTGGAAAAGGCGTAGTGAGATCTAACTTGATTAAAATTAAATTTGATAGAACTACTTATTCTTATTATGTAACACAACTTTCAGTCACTCAAACATTTGCCGGACGATCTGGCATTGTACAATTCCAATTAAAATGGGCACCAGACATTAAAATTGGAAATAGTTCTGTAACTGTCGACGGTGTAGTAGTGCTACGAGATTTATACAAGTTAACAATAATAACCTCCAAAAAGAATAACACCACACAATATTCTGGTTTAATAACATTCTTGACAGCACCAGCGACTGGTTCAGTCGTCATTGTTAATTACAATAAAGACGAATCTTTGTTAAATGCTGCCGACAGAATACAATATTACTATCAATCAAGTAAGAACACAGTTGGATCGGATCTTGCTCAGCTGATGACGGGGATAGATTATGGTGGAGTCATTATAGATGGACTAAGTTTTGATGTAGCAACTGGCTGGGGCACATTGCCTTATTACAGCGACAAGTGGGACAGTGCTGATCCAACATTTAATGATTACATTGTAACAGTGAGAGCCAATACTCATTCGTTTACATTGCCGTATACTCCTTCAACTGGCACACAACTCAATGTCTACTACATACAAAAAAATGTAGATGTGGGCGTTTCTGATGGAGTAAATTTAAACTATCCTTTCTCTTTACGGGATACTTTTGTGGAAACAAGCGCAGAATATGATGCAGTCTCGGTAACTATACAAACTTCTTACGTTGCTCCACCTACTTATATTGCTTCTACCACAATAAGAGTTACCAGCACCGTTGGAATACGTCCAGGAATGTCAGTGTTTGGCACAGGGTTTGTGGTCGATCCAAAAACTCTTGTGCCATTGCAAAAAGTGATTAGTGTTAATTCAGTCAACAGTACTGTGTTGCTAACTTCTCCACCAAATGTGCGCCCAGTTGGAGTGTTATCATTTACTTTTAATATTCCCGGTTCTTTTAATTTATACGTTGACAATGCTGACGGTGTATTGGTAGGGGATCTAGTATCCACAACAGTTTCATCCTGTTTTGGCAATGATACTGTTGTGGTTGGAGTGGACACAGTTAATAAAATAGTAAAACTGAATCAAATAATTTACAGGATTGTTCCTTACAATACTACTATAACTTTCTCACGTAAGATCAGTGTAGTTTTTTATAATTACAATGCTATATTGCCATCACCGGCAGCAATTGGAACTAGAATTATAATAACAGGTGTATTAGATTCTATAAGATTAGACGATCCATACTATGGAGTTGATTTTGATCCAGCGCACCCTGATAATCCGTATCAAACAAATCAGTCAGCTGTAATGGTTTCTCCAGTAGGTGATAATAATACCAATACTTTTGTCATACCTGACACATTTGATGTGTACGACGGTGATCAATTTATTATAAGACAAAGCACCAGTGACGGATCAATTAAACCTCTTGAGCAAGACTATGACACTGCGTTATCTGGCGGCAATATGGTATATAGTACAGCAACGGGTATATCGCCGGATGAGATTATCGTGGACGGTGATGATCTAATTAGCCCAACTACTAGTCCTGCCCCAGAAGAAGTAGTTCCCGGTCAAATAGTTGATGCACTAGCTATTAAAGTGTATGACCAACCTAATTCTGGAAGTGCAAATATTAAAGTAGACAAGTATTTTGCCGACGGTAAGACTAAATCATTTGCAATTACACAGACATTTAATAATGAAAGAGCAATTATTGTTAAAAATAATAATGTAATTAGTTCATATACTACAGATTACGTTGTTGATTATAAGAATAAATTAGTTAATTTTACTTTTGCTCCAAATGCTGGAAATATTATTAGTATATTCAGTTTTGGATTTAACGGTTCTAATATAATAGACATTGATTCTTTTGTGGGTGATGGATCAACTACTGAATTTTTAACCAAAGCACCTTGGCTAACATACGAAACAGGTCTTGTATACGTAAACGGAGTTGCGGCATCAGTTGAATTATTCAAAACAGATTCAACATATGATTCGGCAAACCGTACAGGAATTAGATTTGGACTTGCTCCATTAGTTGATTCTGTAATCAATTATGTAATTGTTAGTGGAACTCAACAAACATTTAGTATAGCCAAGACTGAAACAATTGTTGCCGACGGTGTTAAAAATACATATAATTTATCATACCCAGTGGGAAATACTTTGCCGGCTGAATCTAATATAATTGTACGAGTAGATAATACGATTTTACCAAATCCAACTAATCAGTATTTTACTATTGAAAATAATAATCTTAGCTACACTATTGATAAGGCAAGAGCACTTCCTTACAGTATCATAATCAGTAATATTCTAGTATATGTATCTGGAAAAAAATTAAATTTAGGAACAGACTATGTTATCGACTTAGGCGGCATAACTGTAAATATAACTAAACAAAATTATAATATATACAAAGGTAAGACGTTAGCTATTAGTATTATACAAACTAACGGCTATACATATTTGCCAGATACTCAGCAAATTTTATTTAATACTGTCTACACTCCTTCAAACACTATTGAAGTAATGAGTTTTTATAATCACGATATTTTAGATATTGAAAGGACCGCATTTAATATAACCACTAACATATCTTATACACAAGATACAGTAGCGTATTTTACCTATACTGGTCTTGGAGCAGGAATTCTACCGGTTGATAGAACAGTACTTAGTGATGCTTATGTATGGGTAATGAAGAATAATGTGTTGTTAACTCCGTCCGTTGACTATAAGTTGTCAGACAATAAAAAATCTATAATACTAGAAATTACACCAGCTCGTAATGATGTGTACTCTTTGATGACGTTTAACAATAACGTTCTAGTTCCTGGAATTTCGTATATGCAATTTAAAGATATGCTTAACAGAACACATTTTAAGAGATTAAGTAAAAATAAACAAACAAAATTAGCAACAGATTTACGTTATAACGATATTGCTATTCAGTTAATTGATGCTAGCAATTTTGATTTACCAAACACTACACTAAACAAACCGGGTGTGATTGAAATTTACGGAGAACGTATTGAGTTTTATCAAATTGAAGGTAATACATTAAGCCAGTTACGACGAGGCACACACGGAACTGGCACTCCAAGAATCCATCCTATTGGAACTCCAGTGCAAGATATTGGGCCAAGTGAAACACTGCCGTATTCGGAATCTTCATTAGTAACAACAGTGATTAGCACTGGTACTAATATTGTGCCTTTACCGTTTGTACCGACAAAATCTGGTATCAAACAGTGGTTTACAAAATTGGGATTCACACTCAAAGACAACCATAATGGGGCAAATGGATACACAATCAACGATGTGGTAATTTATAACAATTTGTATTATGTAAATATAAAAACCTATGTGTTTGATAAGAAGAATATAATTCTTCCCACAAACAAAGTTTATTGGGAACTATACGATACCAAAGTTCCTGTGGGATTTGAACAATGCGACGAGCTTGAAGTTTTCATTGCAGGGTATAATGACGCAATAGAGTGGATTGAAAAAACAAGTTATACAGTTGGTGTAATCGTTAAAGTGGCAAGTTATACCTATAGATGCATTTCGGCGCACACTAGCTCAACAAACTTCCTAAATGATAAAGCCAATTGGCAATTCTTTGTTGGAAATTTAAGATTGAAAAAACAACCTTATAAAGTACATAATGAAACAATATCTCCATATAGCCCTGCCGGAGATGTTAAGCTGGATGCAGAATTTGCAGTAGACGGTGTTAGTCCAAGTTTAAGATTAACAAATTTAATACCTGCTGGCACTCAGATTACTGTAGTAAGACGAAAAGGCACAAGATGGGATAGTTCGTTAAATATTCAATATGATGATAATGCTATTGCTAATTTCTTAAAAGCAACACCTGGAATTTGGTATCATGATAAAGTTGTATTGACAACAAGTACAACATTTACGGGAACTTTTGATAATAGTAGTACAGGATTCGATGATAGTACAGATACGTGGTAACAAAGGAAAATAATAAAAATGTCGCAACTAATAATTAATACAAAAGCAGGCGCCGCAGATAGTTTAAAATCTGGCGCCGCTAAAATCAACAGTAATTTTACTGAACTATATTCGCTATCCTTGCCATCGCTGATTGGAAATAGCGGAAAATATTTAACAACAGACGGTAACCTTGTTAGCTGGCAACCATTCCAAGCAACTAACGGAGTAGTCACTACGGCTGCCTATTCAGATCCTGCTTGGATTACTAGTTTAAACTATTCAAAATTAATAAACACTCCAAATTTAGGAATCTATTTAACTGCTGAAAGTTTATCAGTTAGAACAAGTATTGCCAGCGGTAACGGAGCGTTGAGTTATTCCGGCGGACAATTCACTTACACACCACCAGTTGTGCCTACATATACTATTAATACGGCTAGTCCTGCTGGCACAGGTAGTTTAAGTATAAGCGGAAGTGTTTTTACCTACACTCCACCAAATGTATCGTCTTTGATTTCCTTAACTAGTTTAAGTGTTATTAATACTACACCATCTGGCGTTGGCGGCATATCTTATAATAGTTCTACAGGTTTATTTACATTTGTACCTCCAGCCGCAACTACCACAATAACAGGCAATGCTGGAACAGCAACAGCTTTGCAAACTGCTCGTACTATTAATGGTGTTAGTTTTGATGGAACTGCAAATATCACAGTTCCCGCTACTACTATTGCTAGTTCTTTAACAACACTACCTACAACAGTTATTAATTCTAGTTTGCAAACCGTTGGAACACTATCAGGTTTGAACGTTACTGGAAATACTGTTATTACTGGAAACCTAACAGTAACTGGTACAACAACAAGTACCAGTACTAGCACTTTAAGTGTAGCTAATAAAACAATTATTGTTAGTAACGGCAGTACAAGTAGTGCATTAAGTGATGGTAGCGGATTACAAGTGTACGGCCCAACGCCAAATCCTACTTTTTTATATACTCACGCTAATACTAGTTTTACAAGTAATATTCCTATTGTTGCCAGCACATTCACTGGAAATTTAACTGGTAACGTAACTGGTAACGTAACTGGTAACGTAACTGGTAATGTAAGTGGAACTGCTGGTACTATAACTGGAATTTATAGCGGAACATTAACAACGGGTCAAATAACTTCAGCGTTAGGATTTACTCCAATACAGTTGAGTAGTCTAAGTGTTGGAGCAAATGCGGCCGCCAACGGATCTGGAGCTATCAGTTATGCTAGCGGTGTGTTCACATATACCCCTCCAAATTTATCAACATATCTTAATATCAATAGTTTAAGCATAACAACAAATGCAGCCAGCGGAACTGGTGCATTAAGTTATTTGAATGGAGTGTTTTCGTTTACACCGCCAAATCTATCAACATACTTAACAGGAATTACTGGTAATCAAGTTACTACAGCATTAGGGTATACACCTTTACAATCTACTAGTTTAAGTGTGCTTACCAATACTGCTAGTGGTGGTGGCTCTTTAAGTTACAGTGGTGGAGTATTTACTTTTACACCGGCCAGCGTTCCAAGTTATAGTGTGTCAACAAGTCCAACAGCTAATGGCGGCGGTAGTTTAAGTTTAAATGGAACTACATTCTTGTTTACTCCAGCAAGCATACCAACTTATAATGTACAAACAAATAGTGCAAGTGGTTCTGGTGCATTAGGATTAAGCGGTTATACATTCACATATACTCCTCCGTTAATACCTACAGTACCAACTTATACAGTAACATCTAATACAGCTAGCGGTAACGGAAGTTTAAGTTTAAGTGGAAACACATTTTCGTTCACTCCGGCTTTAGTGCCAACATACACAGTGTCGTCAAACACACCAAGCGGAAACGGAGCGTTAAGTTTAAATGGAAGTGTATTTTCATTCACGCCTCCAGTTATTCCTGTAGTACCAACTTATACAGTAACTACTAATTCTGCCAGCGGTGGCGGTGCACTGAGTATCAGCGGTAATACATTCTTTTTCACGCCAGCCGCCCAGTATAGTTTACCAACGGCTACCACCAGTGTTACAGGAGGTGTAAAAATTCCAGCTGTGGCAACCAGCGGCATTACAAATAGTACAGGCACTATTGGTTTAGCCACTGCAAGCGACACACAATTGGGCGGCGTCAAAGTTGACAACAGCACAATAACAATTACCAGTGGAGTTATCAGTGTTTCGGCAGCATCTACAACACAACTTGGTGCTGTTAAAATAGATGGCACGACTATATCTATTAATGGTAGCGGACAATTAACATCTAGCGGTGCAGGCTTGTCTAGTCGAACAACAGTTTCAACGACAACAGCTAGCATTGCATATCAAACAAGCGCCACGGCAACGGTAGTAGCAGCCAAAGGTTATGCATTGTACAGTATACAAGCAAGTGCAGGCGCCTGGATTACAATTTATACAAGCTCAAGTGCGCAAAGTGCAGATAGTTCACGAGCAATAACTACTGATCCCACACCGGGAAGCGGTGTAATAGCAGAGATAATTACTACTGGTGCAGTATCAAATACAACTTATTTTACTCCAGCTGTAATGGGATTCAATGCAGACGGCACTCCGGGGACAAACATGTATTTGAAGATTTATAATAATAACAGTGCCGGTGCATCTGCAATAACAGTTACAATCACGTACTTAAAACTAGAAGCATAATATGACCACAGTCAATAAAAATGTCAACGACCAGATAATGATTAGTCTGTATCTTGTAAGAGATACCCACGAAAATGGAATGACTTTAAAAGAATATGCAGATGCTGTGCTTGAAGGCCAAGAACCAATTTTAGGTCACAGTTCGTTTGTTTATCAATTTGGTGCGACAGATGAAAATTTGCAAAAAGCTATAGACTGGGCCCGTGCAAATAATTTTTCTATTCATGAATCGCATCACGGACAAAGTGTAGTCAAAGTTACAGGGTCAGTGGGTGCTTTTAATAGTGCATTTAACATTACATTACAAGATGTGACGGATGGTGGTAGAACTTACATGATGCCAAATGTTGCTCCGACTATTCCTCAAGCAATGATAGGTATAATTGAAAGTGTTCCTGGATTTGACGAAAGTTTTATTGCTGTAAAACATGCAACAAAATATGATCCTCTAGATTATCCTGGCGCTGATCCTACGATTGCTAATCCTGCAATAGCAGTAACACCCATACAAATGAGTACAGCTTATAAATCACCGACCGGTGACGGATATGGTGTGTGTATTGGAATTTTTGAATTAACTTATAGTGGTTATGTTACAGGATATAACGCCACGGATGTTACAAATAGCTTTTCTCGTATCGGGCTAACTGCTCCAACAATTACAAATATAAATGTAAATGGAGCAACAGTAAGTTCAACCAGCGATGCAGAAAGTATGCTGGACATTTATTGTTCAGGAGGCGCCGCGCCTCGAGCAAAAATAGCATACTATACAGCACCAAATGGTGGAACACAGAACATCATTGACAATATCAATGCGTGTGCAAACGATACTGTAAACAATCCTTGCGTACTTGATATAAGCTGGGGAATTGGCGATGGCACAGTATTTGATTCAGCATTGCAAGCCTGCGTGACCAAAGGCATTACAGTTTTTGTTAGTTCAGGCGATAGCGGTGCAAACAATTTAAGTATGGCGCAAACTTGTTGCAGTCAATATATGGTATCAGCCGGTGGCACGACTACAGTACTAGATGGCAGTAATAACATCAGTAGCGAAGTTGCATGGAGCGGAAGTGGCGGCGGTATTAGCAGTTCAGTGCCCTTGCCCAGTTGGCAAACTGGTTTAACCTCGACTACTAAAACAGCCAGCTCAACAGGTTCTCCAACTGCTTTACCTCGCCGAGGTGTTCCTGATATCAGTGCTCCTGCAAATCCGTCTACCGGCTGGACATTTTATGTAAACAACTCCTTGCAGACCTGGGGCGGTACCAGCGCCAGCGCACCGTTTTTAGCAGGCACTTGGGCAAGATTAACTGCACTATTAGGCACTAGAGTACCGTTTGATATGTCTATTTGGTATAGTAATTCTTCAATGTTCACTGATACTACAAGCGGTGATAATAGAAATGGATATACTACTGGTTATACTACAACCGCAGGCTGGGATGCTGCCACAGGGTTAGGCAGTCCAAAGGTAGATCAAATTTACAAATACTTCCATACCGGATCGACATTCCCTAAACAAAATTACGGATTTAGGTCTACAGGCCCAGTTTATCCTCGGAAAACAACAGGTGCCCGATAAAACTAGCACATTATAAACATTGATAAATATTAGATAAAGAGAGACCAACATGCAGAGTAAAGATCTAACCGGAATCCACATTGAAGGACATATTAAAATATGGGATCCTGAAAGTAAGGAAGTCTATATTAATAAACGTAACGCAATTCATTACGAAAACATTAGTACAGCCCTAGCCAACAGTTTATCCAACAATAACGATGGCGGATTTATCAGCCAAATGTCGTTTGGTAACGGCGGAACCGCAATCGATCCAACTGGAATTATTACATATTTTACTCCGAATAGTACAGGTAGTAATGCTGGTTTATACAATGAAACATATCATAAAATAGTCAATCAAAATTCTAGTAGCAATGCAGATCCTACAAGAAATTACATGGAAGTTAGACACGTCACCGGCACAAATTATAGTGACATATTTGTGACTTGTTTATTAGATTATGGCGATGGAAATGATGCAGGACAAAGCGCATTTGATAATACAAATAATAATAACAGTACGTTTGTATTTGACGAGCTTGGATTAAAAAGTTACAGTGCTACTGGAAATCCGTTATTATTAACACACGTAATTTTCCACCCTGTACAAAAAAGCCTTAATAGACTTATACAAATTGATTATACAGTAAGGCTTCAAAGTTTAACCGGCCTAGTGTCAGTTTAAGGAATAAGAAATGTCATATCAAGTTACATTTACAGACTCCACTAATCCAGCTAAACCGCCAATTACAGTAGCTGATCAATCACTTAATAGTCAAACTAGTTTGACTTTTGTTGGTAAAAACTATGCTGGATATGCTCCTATTGTTGCTACTGATTTTTTACATTTATTAGAAAATTTTGCAGCCGACCATGCCCCGAGCAATCCAATAGAAGGTCAGTTATGGTATGATAATACCAGCGGTGTTCACTTATTAAAAATTTATGACGGTACAACTTGGACGGCAGCAGGATCGGTTAAGAAAAGTCCTAGCAGTCAGCAACCTCCACCTGCAAATAGTGTTATTGGAGACTTGTGGGCTGACACAACTAATAGTCAGTTGTATATTTTTACAGGTAGTAACTGGGTATTAGTCGGCCCTCAATTTAGTCAAGGCACATTAACAGGCCCCCAAGTTGAAAATATTATCGATACATTAAATGTTTCGCACAGTGTTGTTACAATATATTCAAACAATACTCCCGTAGTTATTATCAGTCAGGATTCTTTCACACCAAAATCTACAATAACCGGATTTATTTCTTTTAATAAAGGTATTAATTTATATACAGATACCGGTGATTTAGGTCTCGAGACCGGGTCAAGTGCGGGTATATGGGGAACTGCTCAACAAGCTACTTCGTTAGTTTATAACGGAACTCCAGTTGTAGCAACTAATTTTTTAAGAAAAGACATTGCCGACGTAAGTAGTTTTCCTATCAGCGTTAGAGCCAACGGTGGTATAACTGTAGGTAGTGCATTAAGTGTCAGCTTGGTAACTGATAACGTTGGTAACGGAGTGTTGTATAATAACTCTAGTAACAAGAGTATGAGTATACGTGTTACTCAGTCCAATGTTCCATATACTGCACTATACATAGATTCCAGTTTAAAAGTAGGCATTGGGAAAAATAATTCAAGTCCCCAGGCCACTTTAGATGTGATAGGTCAAGTTAACATTGGAGATGATACTGCCTCTAGTTTGTTGGGCAGATTGCTTGTAAACGGGACTTCGGATGTAGGAGCACTCAGTACAGGGTTAGGAGATCCAGGCGGAGCAAGTATACAAACTTTGGGCGGTTTAAGTGTTGCCAAAAGTACCAAATTAGGCGATGACACTACAGTTAACGGACAACTTTATTTAAATTGGATAGACGGTGTTACGGGTATACCTAAGACAGGATCAGCATTACTGCCAGTAACGACTGGAATTTATGACATTGGCAGTGCCAGTCTTAGTTTTAGAAACATATACGCTAGTAGTTTTGTAGGAAATTTTACAGGCACGTTTACTGGTACATTACAAGGCAATATTAGTGGATCTGCCGCACGATTAGCAAGCGCAACAGAGTTTAGTCTTGCAGGTGACGTTGCAAGTAGTGACGGCGGAACAGCGTTCACTGGCCAAACTGTCGACGGCAGGGCAATTCTAAACACAGTTATTAGCCCAGACTTTATATCAACTAAATCAGCGGCTACCGATTCGTTTTTAACTGACCAGTTGTTAGTTTATAGATCTAACTCAGGTCTTGTTAGTATGTCTAAGTCAGTTTTGTTTAATCATATTCCTCAAATTCCAGTAGGAATTATATTTCCATTTGCTGGCTCGGCCAGTGCTGTACCTACAGGATATTTATTATGCGATGGCAGTGAAGTTTTGACCTCGGCTTACCCCACGCTGTTCAGCGTAATTGGTTACACATACAAAGCATCCGTATCGTTACAGGGACTGGGAACTTTCGGCTTACCAGATCTTCGAGGCAGAGTGCCTTTAGGCAAAGATGACATGGATAATCAAAATGAGATTCCTAGCAACGATGGGACCGGCACATTAATAAATGCCGGCGGCGGATCAGCTAACCGAGTATCGGACATTACTGGAAAAACATTAGGAACAGGTTCAGGATTGCAACAAGTAACAATTCAAACTAGAAATTTACCTGATCACAAACATAATTTAAGCAGTAATGCCGCTCAATACTATGCTCCAGGACTACCTAGTGGTGTTCCAGATCCAGCGGCAATTCCATCTTACGGTTTACCTAATTTTAGTACTGGTTCGGGACTTCCAAACAGCGGCGGAGTTATTCCAGATCAAAATACAACTTTGGGAAATGCGCTAAACGTAATGAATCCGTACTTGACTATTAATTATATTATTTACACTGGAGTTATTTAATGACATATCTGATCACTAAAACAGATGGCTCTACACTAACGCAGGTAGCAGACGGAGTATTAGACCAAACAACAACTGACCTTACATTAATTGGAAAAAATGCAAGCGGGTACGGTAATTATATAGATAATAATTTTGTACATTTATTAGAAAATTTTTCTAATGTAGTTCAACCTATACATCCAATTACTGGACAGTTATGGTTTGACACTAGTGAAAATCGATTAAAAGTATATGATGGAATTACATTCAAAGTTAGCGGCGGCACGATTATATCTAATACCGCTCCTAGCGGCATAACTGCTGGAGATTTATGGATTGATAGTAATAGACAACAACTTTATTTTAATGATGGAACAAGCACAAAACTAGCTGGCCCAATATACACATCAAGTCAGGGCATTACAGGATTTAGTACAGAAGATGTATTAGATACTAACAGTATAAGCCGAACAATTCTATTATTATATGTTGCACAAACATTAATTGGAATTTTCAGCAAAGATAATTTTACACCAGCTACACCAATTGGCGGATTTAGCGGTAGCATAACCGCAGGATTTAATATAGGCACTTATGCTGGCCTTAAATTTACAACTCCAACTACGCAAGCAGATTACTTGCTAGCTCCAGACGGGTCAAGAAAAACAGCCGCTAATTTTTTAAGTACAACGGATAGTTCTAGTACAACTGGAACAATTACAATTCAAAATACTACACCACTTGTATTAGGTGTAGGCGCAAATACTGAAATTGATACAACTTCTACTTTATTCCAGATTAAATCAAATACAATAAATCAAAATTTTGGAATTAACACTTTAAATAATAGCGGTCTTCAAAATAGCGTGTTTATTAATACTGCTAATAAGTATGTTGGAATTTACACAAACACACCTACTAGTACACTAGATGTTAATGGAGATGTTACAGTCGGTGGTAATCTTACAGTAAAAGGAAGCACTTTAACAATTAGTACAAGTGTAATTAATATTGCTGACAAATTTATTACATTAGGCAAAGTAACTACGCCCAGTAACACTACAGCAGACGGCGGCGGCTTTACAATTGCTGGCGGCAACGATACTGACAAACAATTTTTATGGAATTTAAGTAATTTAAGTTTCAACAGCAGTGAAAATATTAACTTGACTGCTGGCAAATCGTTTAAAGTTGGAGGATTTAGCGTCCTAAGCCAAACTCAATTAGGTACAACAGTTACCAGTGCTCCGGGATTAGTCAGTGTTGGAACTTTAGCAGGAGTAGGTGTCAGTTACATGACACTTGGCGGCACTGGTACTGAATCAACAATAGCCTATACAAATAGCAGTCAGACTAATGGTACCATTTATCTAGTTCCAAAGGGATCGGGTAGCGTAGATATTGGAAATTTTAAGATAACTAACCTAGCCACTCCTACAGCTAATGGAGATGCCGCAAATAAATCTTACGTAGATACTGCTATTGCTAAGGCACCTTTAGCAATAAGTTTAACAACAACCGGACTAACAAACCCACAAATTGCAGGTAACTATCTAAGTAAAGTATTTCCGGGAGGCGAGCATCCTGACAACACTATTGCAAGGGTTGTTTGTACTGATGGCGGCACTACTACAGTTAGGCAGTTCCAGTTATTAGCTGGCACATGGGCATATCAGACTCAATTGTGATGCAAAATAGAATAAATACACTAGAATAAGGAACGGGCGACATGTCATATACTATAAACAGATTTAATGGAACTCAAGTATCAGTAATTGCTGATGGAACCATTGATTCTACACTAGATCTTAAATTAATTGGTAAGAATTACGCAGGATACGGAGCTGTACAGAACGAAAATTTTGTATATTTGCTAGAAAATTTTGCCGGCTCCACCCAACCTCCTCGCCCTGTAAGCGGTCAACTATGGTTTGATAGTAACACAAACAAGTTAAAATTTTACGATGTTAATGGTAAATTTAGAATTGCAGGTGGTGCAGAGATATCGGCTACTCAACCAACTGGGTTAACTACTGGTGATTTCTGGTGGGATACCGCTAATCAACAACTTTACTCTTATAACGGCTCTGGATTTACACTAGTAGGTCCGCAAGGTTCTGCAGGCGCAAATACTACTGAATTAAAAACAGCAAGTGTGTTAGATTCTAATGGTGGCGCCCATACTATTATCAAAGCTATTGATAGTGGCAATGTTATATTCACGATTAGTTCAGATGCTGAATTTACATTAAATTCTTCAGCTAATGCTATTACAGGATTTACAAAAATACACCAGGGTGTTACCCTAGTTTATTCAAATAACGATTCTCTACCTGGCCAAACTACTAGTAATCATAGATTTTGGGGAACAAGTACCAACTCAGATCGCCTGGGTGGACTAAGTGCTAGTAGTTTTATCCAAACTGGAAACGCAATATTCTCAAGTCTAGTTCAGTTTAGTGATGCAGGTTTTACGGTTGGAGCTACTCCAGCTAAGTTGAAAATTTACAATAATGCCGCTACAACACCTACTTTTATTAATCAAGTAGGCGATACACTTACATTCCAAACAACAGTCAACGCTGTTACTAAAAATCCATTGAATTTAGTGGGCGCAGACATGTTGCCAGGCACAAATTTAACCAACAATATTGGATCTTCAACATTACAGTGGAACAATCTTTATGCTAACTATGTATATGGTACAGCACAACAAGCTGACGCTTTGAGTGTTAGTGGAACATATAGAAGTGCAAGTATAGCCAGTGCCATTAATACCATTGCAGTTCGAGACAGTAACGGCAACTTAAACGCTAATTTGTTCCAAGGAACTGCTACAAGTGCTAATTATGCTGACTTGGCAGAAAAATATTTAACAGATGTTGAATTAGAAGCAGGCACTGTAGTAGCTGTTGGCGGCTCTGCAGAAGTTCGAGCAACAGTCTGGGGTGATAGAGCAGTTGGAGTAGTATCAACAAACCCAGCTTATATGATGAATAGCGAATTAGCCGGAGGAACATATATTGCCCTCAAGGGACGAGTTCCATGTAAAGTTACTGGTACTATTAATAAAGGTGATCAATTAGTTGCTACAAACGGCGGCGTAGGTATGTCTATAAACAATGATGTCAGTGCTCCGACACTTTACCCATTCGGAATTGCGCTAGAAAACTTCGATGGCAGTTCAGAAATTGGCACTATCGAAGTAATCGTACTATAAATAACATCAACTAAAGGTAAATGTATGGCCGGCCAAGGTAATTTAATTGTAGCAAACGATTACAACACAATTCAAGCAAAAATCGCATTAGTTCTTGGAACAGGATCGTCAGATTACGGCTATTGTCAACAAGTATTAAGCAGTCAAGTTAACAATCTTAACACCAAAATTACAGTTAATCAATGGAATAATCTTCGTACTGATTTATTATTAGCAAGACAACACCAAACAGGCTCAGATCAAAGTGGCCAACTAGCATTACCAACTAGTAGCACCACTATCAAGGAAGCAGACAGGTCTGCTTATAACACGTTTGCAGATACTATTCTTACTAATAGACTAGTTACACCCCCAGCATCTCAATATTCATTAACTACAGTTCCAACTGTAACTCGAACAAACCCTTGGGCAAGTACAGTTAGTTATACACTAACATTAAATTTTCCAGGATATACCAGCGGTTCAACAGTAGTATCTGCAATTAATAATGCTAGAGCATTTTTTAATGCCGGCGGACTAGTAAAATTTAGTGCTAGTTTTTCAAACTATACAACTGATGGGTCGCGAACAGTAAACGAGTCGTGGGCAACTTTGTTAGCAAACATGGGAACAATTACTTTTGGGGCGCATGCTACTACTAACACCGGATCGGGCACTCCACAAGCTAAAGGATTTTTTGATCTTACAACAAGCAATCAATTAATGTTTACCAAACTAGTAGATCCAGCATACACTCCAACTTATAGTCCTAATCAATACGATTTATATGCAAGATTTGGCGCCACCAATGCGCAAATTATTTTTACTCCAACTTGGAGTTACACAGCCGGCGGTAATGTGCTGGAAGCTGCCAGTGGAACTTTATCTAGCGTCTCGCAGATAATAACACCTACTGGTTCAAACGTATCAGTTGGTACCCCAACTTACGTAAACTCAGCTTTATAATATCTAATCTCTTGACAAGCTAATTACTGTAGTGTATTATATACATTACGGAGTTTATCTATGGACGAAAGAATTGAAAAAGCGTTCGAAACTGCCAATTATATGGCCACGCTTTCGAATCAAAAAAGAATAATACAAGAAGAATTTAAGCAACAGCTAATATTTTATATTAATGGTAGCACATTTCAAATTACAACAGATTTAATTAGTTACATCAAAACTGTAGTTGATCTTGGCAATACAATTGATGTAGTTTTTATTGATAGTAATGGCGTGCCAGTTCTAATAGATGATGTACGGAAATTTTTAGATGATATTTCTTCCTGTTATCTTACAGCATGCCATGATTATATTAAAAAATACAATGATATTCGTGTTAAAAGAAAAATTAAGGATATTATTGAATTATGAGTATCGGCGCAGTGCTTGTTGCTCAGAATAATTCTACTATTGATTATGTCAAGCTGGCAATTTTTTCTGCCCAGAGAATCAAAGACTTTTTAGATATTCCGGTTAGCATACTAACTGATAGTCGAGGATATGTAGAATCTCAATATCCCAATCATCCATTCGATCAGATCATAGATATTCCGTTTGGTGAAAATTTCTCTCAACGTAGATTTAATGATGGGTCTTTAACTAGCAAAATCCTTGAATGGAAAAATTTATCAAGATATCGCACTTATGATTTAAGCCCATATGATACTACTCTGGTAGTTGATGTAGATTATATAATCAATTCTTCTGTGCTAAAATCTGCGTTATATTTGGACTGTCCTTTACAAATTTATTCAAATAGTATGGATATAGCTGAATGGAGAGATTTAACAGAATTTCAACGTATCAATCCTTACAGTATTCCTTTTTATTGGGCTACAGTTTTTATTTTTAACAAAGGCGCAATTACAGAATCGTTTTTTATGTTGCTAACACATATTAAAGATAATTGGGATTATTATAGAACTTTGTATTGTGTAACCAGTCCTATGTTTAGAAACGATATAGCATTTAGTATTGCTATACATATTATGGATGGAAAAACATCGGGAGATTTTGCACAAGAATTGCCAGGAAAAATGATTTATGGTAAAGACACAGATGTACTGATAAGCATAGAAAATACTACAATGAAATTTTTAATAGAAAAGAAAAATTATCTAGGCGAATATACACTGGCCAAAACTCACGGACTTGATGTTCATGTTATGAACAAATTAAGTCTTAGTCGATATATAGACGGAGGCACCGGTGTCTAAAGGATTTTTAATTTTTGCACAAAATACAGATACTGTCGATTATGTTGAACAGGCGTATGCACTTGCTTTAAGTATTAAACACAGTCAGCAAACTATTAAGAATATTTCGTTAGTTACTAATTCAAAAGTTCCTAAAAAATATACTAAAATATTTGATCAAATTATTCCAATTCCGTATTTTAAAAAAATAAAAAACAGCCCGTTACATGCAGAACATAGGTATCAATTATACTCCGCCACGCCCTATACTGAAACAATAGTTTTAGATAGCGACATGCTATTGTCGGAAGATATAACAGATTGGTGGAACTATTGCAGTAATTACGATGTGCATTTTTGTAGCCATATTACTAACTACAAATTAGAAACAATAGTAGATACAGTACATCGTAAAACATTTATTGAAAATAACTTGCCTAATGTTTATTATGCATTACACTATTTTAAAAAATCGGATACAGCCCGGGAGTTTTATAAAATTCTTGAATTTGTTGTTAATAACTGGGAAGGCTGTTATGGCAGATTTGCTTCCGAACATTATCAGGATTGGGTAAGTATGGATGTATCTGCCGCCATTGCTATTAAACTTTCTGGTTTAGAAAATGCCGCGTTTAGTAAATTAAATCCTATGCAATTTACTCATATGAAAACACCTATTCAAGGATGGCCTGTTGTTCCTGATAGCTGGCAAACTGCTGTGCCTTGTGTCTTAAATAGCAGTGGAAATCTTGTAGTAGGCAATATACGTCAACATAAACTATTCCACTATGTTGAAAAACATTTTATTAATAAAAAAATATTATCTAAATTAGAAGGACTATTCAATGAAAAAAATTGAAGACGGTTTGAGTGCTGAGGATCTAGATAATATTGCAAGACTATCTTTTAATCCAATTTATAGATTATATTTTAATCTTGAGTCGGGCGAAATACTAGCCTTATCCAACGAGGATCGTTCCGAATATGATCATAACATAATTGTTTCTTATGAACAGTACGAAGCATTTATTACAGGCCGAGAGCATTTTAAAGATTGGTCAGTTATTAACACTAAAAACGGAGTAGAATTAATACAAAAAGTATTTCAAGGACACACATTTAGAAATAACATGTTTGAATGGATTATAGATCCCCCGACTAAATCTACAGATTTAGTTGTGCATTGGGATGAGTACAAAAAGCATTGGATTTTTATAATTTCAGATAATGCAAGACAACGTTATTACGATAAAAAAATAACTACACCTATAGTTAAATTTTTTATTACATTGCAAAACGATTTTGATTTCTTAATAAGAACTATAGAAATTGAACTAAAACTACTAATAGTAGACAAGGTTATTGTGCCGTTTGAATTTAATTTAGAATCAAAAATAGATCAAATATCGATCAGTTCTAGAACAGTATTTGATAGTTATGGATTGAAAATATGGAAAATAAAAAAATAAAAATTATAGATCAAGACATCGTATTTTTAAGTTACGACGAACCAAACGCTGAAAAAAATTATGCAGATTTGTTAGCAAAGGTTCCTTGGGCCAAACGTGTGCATGGTGTTAAAGGTAGCGATGCCGCACACAAGGCCTGTGCAAAACTAAGCGAAACAGAATATTTTATTACAGTAGACGGTGATAACATTGTTGACCCTAAATTTTTAGAAGTTGAAATAGATTTAGATGAATTAGGTCTTACACCCGACCACGTATTCAGCTGGTGCGGCAATGTTCATGTAAACAATCTTATGTACGGAAATGGCGGGCTCAAAATGTGGACACGTCAGTTTGTTAACAAAATGAAAACACATGAAAATTCAGATCCTACAGATACTAAAGGATTAGTAGAATTTTGTTTTGATAACAAATACTATCAGTTTAACGAAAATTATAGTGAGAGCTTTACCAATGCAAGTCCGTTTCAAGCCTTTAGAGCAGGATTTCGGGAAGGTGTTAAAATGAGTTTAGACCAAGGTGCTAAAGTAAAAGATCTTAAAAGTATTTGGTGGCAAAACTATGACAGATTGTTAGTATGGTGTAACATTGGTGCAGATGTTCCTAATGGTGATTGGAGCATTTATGGTGCAAGAGAGGGAGCATACTTGACCAATTGTACTGATTGGGACTATACCAATGTTCGTGATTTTGAATATCTAACACAACAGTGGGAAGAAAAATACAGTAAAATTACTGAAGAAATGTTATCTTATGAAATTATGGGATTAGGTGAAACTCTTAAACATGAATGTAATTTAGAAATTACAGATATTGATGCTGCCGGAAGTAAATTTTTTAAACGAGTTTTTAACAATAGTCCCCGTATTACAAGGAAAAAACACAATGTATGATATTGCATTTATAAGTTATAATGAGCCTAAAGCTACGGATCAATACATACTGTTATTAAAGAATCATACTTATAATAGAATTTTTAGAGTTCAAAATATTAAAGGTATACATCAAGCTCATATTGAAGCCGCTAAAAAATCAAATACTAATATGTTTTATGTAGTTGATGCAGATGCCAGTATATTACCTAGCTTTAAATTTGATTTAAAATTAGAAAAAGACGAAGAAGATACTGTGTATGTTTGGAGATCAGTAAACCCTATCAACGGATTAGAATATGGGTATGGTGGAGTTAAATTATTGCCCAAGCAAATGACTATTGATATGAACACATCTAATGTTGATATGACTACTAGTATCAGCAAGAAATTTAAATCATTTAATAAAATTAGTAACATAACAGAATTTAATATTGATCCGTTATGTACATGGCGTAGTAGTTTTAGAGAATGTGTTAAATTGTCCAGCAAGAGTATTACTGGACAATTAGATGCGGAAACTACTGAGCGTTTAAAAATCTGGAGATTCAATCATAGCAAAGCCCCGTTCGCAGAGTATTCTAGGGGCGGCGCAAGCGCAGGAGAATGGTATGGCTCAACGTATAAAGATGACCCAGAAGCACTGTCTAAGATTAATGATTTTGAATGGCTAGAACATCAGTTCAATGCGCATATTGCACAATTCCCGCCAGAGTCTTTTAAATAAGATCGTTTGTTAAAGGAAAGATTTCAGCTATCACTCGAGCACAGGCAATTGCAACTTCTTGATGCTCTTTCTGTGTGCCATTGGCACTACGTAATTCAATAAAATGAATCCAGCTACGTAATGTGCCATTCATATATAAACGGCTTTCTGTAAGTCCTTCGGGTAGTACAGCTCGGGCTTGTTCTTTAGCGATGCCTTTTTCAATAGCCCATGTATAAGCATTTTGGGCTGTTTCAATAACTTTATTTTGCATCTGTTCCCACTGATAAGCAAGGAACCGATCAGCATCATCATTTTGAATGTCTAATTCAATTGAGTTTTGTCTGTTCTTTGTATCTTGCTTTCGTGCATCTCTACGTACAAACGACAAGTCTTTAGTAGGGTCAGCATATCGCTGACTGAACTCTTGGAAACTAAAACTTCTGTGTCGCAAGATTTGACGGGCAATATCTCGGGTTGTAGTAATTTCGATGCAGGCTGAGACCATTTCGAGTGGTGACCAGTGCTGGTGTTTGATGAGGTATCGGATGAGTTTTTCGGATGTGTCTGTGTTGAGTTGATTACTTGGATTGGACACACGGGCGCAATACGCAATGAGTTCCTGCGCATCTTTGATGCCCAAATTTGCAAATTCTGGTGTGGGTTGACTGTAGCTAAGTAACTGAACATTCATTATTTATAACTTCTTTTTCTTGAGAAATTTTTGAGTGCTATGTTCAATGTCTTTTTTAACCTTGTGCGTATCTAGTTTAAAATCGACATCCACAATTTCACTCTCGTAGCGTTTAACCATTTCGGATAGATTCTTTTCAAAGGCACTCCATCCGTCTTTTTTAACCTGACTTGTTATTTTTATTTCCCAAGTTTTACCATTTCTAAAATTGATCAATACTGCATGTACGTAGCCAAGAGGCATCACATTTAGTTTAATATCCCCGAAAACTTCAGGCCAATTTGCTATGACATCTTTGGGAAGTACTTTTCCCGTTGATGTCACGATTCAGTAGTTACCTTAGTTTTCTTTGTAGTTGGAACTAATGCTTCTGCTTGACGACGCAATTCAGCCGCTTGCTTGCTTAGACGATCTGCTTCACTTCGAAATTGTTTTGCTTGAGCTTCCGGAGTTGATGGCACTGTAGCAGTCACAGTTGGAGCGACAGTTTCTGTAACCGGTACGGTCTCAGCCTTTTTGATTTCTGGAGTGTTTGACTTCAACGACAATTCGTCTACAGCTACACCTCGTTGCTCGGCAATAATTTGATTCAACTCGGATAATATAATAGTATTAGAGTTAGTCGGAGTCATTTCAATATCGCTAGTGCCAACTTTAATTAATCGGCCTTGTGCATGCAAAGCAGATAACATTGTGCTACCATCTGGAAAAGTTGAACGAGCCATAACTTCGGCAAACTCGTAAGCATCTTGGCCAGCATTGCTTTCTACCAAATTAATAATTGCATCGTGATATGCATCGGGCAAATTTTCAGTTGGTACGATTAAACAATTATGTGCATCACCTGGTAATGTGCGATATACTATAATACATTTTTTCTTTGTAGTAGCAACTCTGCCTACGTGTTTAAGTTCGGCCATAATATTATCCTTGTGCTTTTTGAGCTTCGGCTTGCTTTTGTACTTGCTCTAAAAAGTTTGTTAGTTTATTGTAAATCGTACCAACTGCGACCATTTCGTTTGGTTTGAATGCACCGCGTTGGCTGCCCAAATCAATAATGTTTTTCATTGCGGCCAAGTCATTGATAGTTAAATCATTTGCTTGATCTTGTTGTTGTGCATCCTGTGCAGGCGCTTGTTCTTGTGTATCTTGTACAGTATCAGTCATGTGTATCTCCTTTGAAAAGTACTAATATTAATTATCTTGTTTATAAAATCGGACAAGCAATCGTGAAAAAACTTAGTTCTTTTTCACTTTCAAAGCCAATTCGTGTATTATATACAATAGTATTTGAACTATCGAGCCCAATGCCCTGTCCTATGTAGTACCGATTATTTAAGTTCTTACTGATCCACGCATCTAAAGATTTGATTAACGTGGGATTATATCGGTCAATAATTGTGTATTTAAAATGGGGACAGGCAAAATCAACCCTCCGCAAATTGAAATAATTTAAAGGATTGGCTTTGCCTGCTTTTAGTGTCATGCTACTTCTTTAACTTCTTCGTAGTACGCATACTCGCCGAATGGAGGAACAATTTTATCATTGCCGTGAATAATAAACACTGTATCACAGTAGTTTTCATCACCCCAGCTACCCCAAGGATAACCGTCTGTAAACATGATAAACTTCTTAGGATGAATATCATTTTCTTTCATGTAATCCCAGTTAACATCAAACTCTGTTCCGCCACCGCCCATTGGCTCGTAGTAGTCAAACTCGTCGATGTTATATCCATCAAAATCAGCTTCGTTGTATACTTTAGTGTCAAAGCACCACACTTTAATTTTAAAGTCTTGATACTCTTGCATAATACCTTTGATCTCTGACAAAAAGTCTTTAGCCTGCTCGTCACCGATACTACCTGACATGTCAATGCCTACACAAATATCAATAGTTTCTTGAAATTGTGTACCGGGCAAAATAGCGTTCATATGCCAGCCCTTACGATTAGGACGCATAAACGAATAGTCGTTTTTAATAGTACTTTGAATTTGCTGGCGTAAGATCTCACGCCAATTCATTTTAGGTTCTGTAAAATCTTTAATCATTCGTTGTACACTTGCAGGAGTATTACCTGCACCTGCGGCATTTGCCGCTTGAATAGTAGCTTCACGAATTTCGTCACGAATCTGTTTTAATTCTTCTTTGGTATACTTAGGCTGATTACCCTTGCCGTCTTCGCCCCAATCAATGTGTTCATCCAACAATTGACCAAGTGCATTAAGTTCATCTTCGTCCATTTCGTCAAAGATTTTGTCATAGACTTCTTCTGCACCCATACCGTAATATTTAGGGTCATGGAAGATTTTAATACCTTCAATATTGTGTTCACCGATACGGTCACGAACTAATTGTCCATTTACACAATAGTCAGCGGCAATATTAAAAATACGTGCGTTACGACCTTCACGACGACCCATGTGGTCAAATACGTTGTGTAAAATTTCGTGTGCAATAACAAACTCTACTTGCTTAACACTAAGTGGAGCAAAAAATTCACGATTAAAATAGATTGTGCGTCCATCAGTAGCGGCAGTGGGAACCCAATCTGATGCTTCTTGGATTTTTAAACGTGTAGCCATATTGCCGAAAAACGGATGGCGAAGTAGTAGACCCACACGGGCTACAATAATTTTATCAATAATTGGATCTGCGTTTGACATATTTGCTCCTGATTGTTTACTATGTATATAGTATAACACCTCCCGAAGGAGGTGTCAAATACAGCTACACCAAATTACTTCTCTGTAGCGGCGCTAATGTACTTACCAAACTTAGCGTGGAAAGCATCGAAACATTTGATCTCGTCTGGATCTAATGGCAATTTGTAAGTGCTCAATGCCAATTTAGTACCCATAATAACCAATTCTGTTTCAAAATTATCCATGATAAATTGGAAGAAGTTGTTAACTTGATCATTCCAATTTTTGGCTTTCTTTTCGCAAGACTCTTTAAGTTCGTAGCACAACGATACAGTCAAAGAATACATAGCACTAATTTCTTTAGTTTTAAGTTCTTTAATTTTACCGCTCAAAATGTCTGTAGGATTAGGCATTTTGCTTGCGTGTTTACGGTGTGCCATAAACTTAACTGCCAAACCTTCGCCTACAGAACCTGACACTAAATCAGTTAACGTGTCGTTATCGCAGTCGTCGTCTGTAAGCAATTCGCTTACAAAACTCCAAGAGCGAGGAGTAGCAAACGCACGTGAGCTAGACTTTGGATCAAAGTCATACAAGTCTTTCTTGCTGAAAGTCAAAAAGCCCACAACATCCTGATGGATCTTGTTGTCTACGGCCCAGCCAAAATAGTCATCCCAGTCCACTGTCATTTCCAAGTGAACAAAACGATTAGCCAACGGAGCAGGCATACGGAATGTAACGCCTTTATCTGTTTCGCGATTACCAGCCGCTACCAACATAACGTTGTCGGGCAAGTGATACGTACCTACACGGCGATTCAAAACCAACTGATAGGCAGCCGCTTGTACGCTAGGAGCCGCACTATTCATTTCGTCTAAGAACAAAATAATGTGTTTGTGTTTTGCCGCCATTTCTTGTGTTGGCAATTCGTTAGGCGGTGCCCAACGCATAGTATTGTCGTTAGAATCAAAGTAGGGGATACCTTTAATATCAGTAGGTTCCCAAAGACTTAGCCGTACATCAATTACATGGGCATCAAGTTCGGTACCCAGTTGTTTAATAATATCGGATTTACCAATTCCGGGAGGACCCCATAGGAAAATTGGACGTTTGTTTTTAAATGCTTTACGCAGAGACTTTTTTGCACCTTGGGGGCCTACGGTGCGAGTAGCGAGTTCTGATGCCATTTCTTTTCCTATCTTAGTTAAAAATAAATTGTTGTTGATTAACGCTGTATGTATGTATTATACGGCATATAGTGTATCAAGTCAACTGTTATTTTGACTAGCTAGCTCTTTTTCTCGCTCATTCATGGCCTTAATTAAACCAAATTTTCTAATGTCGTCCGAAAACAACATTAGTTCAAAACCCTTGCGCTCTGAGAAAACAGTAATTGACATTGGTGTAAGATAATAAGGGCAATCAACGTATCTTTCCAAAAAAATAATTGTTTGGGGACTGAGTTCGATTGGTTCTGTAAACGGAATTTCGTGCTCTTTCAATTCCAATTCTTTTACCAAAAATTCATAACCTTCGTCGGTTAATCTAAATGCATTCTCTTTGCCTACTCGATTGCTTTGCCACCATTTACGACCAAATAGTGTTACATTGGCATCGTCTGTACTTTTGCCCCATTGCTCCAAAAAAATCTTAGTAAGTGTATTTCGGTTGATCATTTTACTACTGTGCCAGTAGTTAGCATAACTACCTGAAAATCCTCACATCCAAAAGTTAAATTTAATTTTTTAGCAAGATTTTTAGCGTGTCCAGGATTACTAAAAGACACTTTTTTATACTTAGGACCGGGATAGTTGACTAAGCTGTTAAAACTTTTTAAATTAAAAGGCTCGTTTTTGTAGAACACGGCCCATATGGCTTCAGCTTCTAAAATCTGTTCAGATTTATAAGTTTTTTTATTAGTATGTTCTAATAAAACTTTTGGCTTAGGTCTTGACATAATATGCGTCCTGGTAATATACGCATATATTTATCTCTTTATCCGGGTGGTCCGAAGCCACCGCCATCAAGTTGTACGGTAACAACTTCTGGATTTACACTAGCTTTTAAAGCATTATACATACTTTCGTAATCTTGATTCATTTTAATTAACATTTCGCTAAGTGCTAAATTCAACAAACGAGCTTGTTGAATAGTTATCCTAACTTCTTTGCTTTGACTTATTTCAGCGGCTTTTATTAACTGAATTAATTGAGTAATAGGCGTTGTATTAATTTGATTTTGCATTTGCCAATACCGTTTTCATTTCTAGCTTATCCATAAAAGGACCCTGGTATGGGTAACGTTCTATAGTAATTGCTTTAGGACAGAAACTTTTAACCCAACCTTTGTTGAATTTAATAATGTAATAGCCGGCACAGTATAGACTTTTACTCTGTGCGCTTTTAGTAAACAACGGCAATTTACGTCTAACATCGTACATGCTGTTATACGGAGCACACATGGTTGGAAAACCGTGACATTCATGTATCTCTGGTTGTGTAACTTTTACTTTAACGCTATTTAAAAAGAAATCTTCTCCAAATTGTTTGGTTAGGTCTTGTTTCTTATTAAACATAACTTCACCGTTAGTACTTGATAGTACAAACTTGTTGTTTTCTTTTTTGTGTAGTGTTGCAATCTTAGTTCCGTCTTGTTCAACAATCCAGAATTTGCCATCTACAATTGGCTTTGCGTGTATGTCTGTCATAATTATTTCCTATCTCCAAACAGTTGTAACAAGTTGATAAACAAATTAATAAAGTCCATATACAGAGTTAATGCACCGGTAACTTCTGCGGCAGGTGATGTGTCTACACTTAGTTCTTCACGTATCTTTTGTGTATCGTAAGCGGTTAGCCCCAAAAAGATAATAATAGCTAATGCTGAAATGACAGTTTGCATTACAGTCGATCCAATAAAGATATTGACAATACTGGCAATTACAATAGCAACCAATCCAACAAACATAAATTTGCCAAGGCTATCTAAACTACGTCTAGTAAAATATCCATAACCACTCATGACACCAAACAAAATGGCCGCACCCATAAACGCACTTACAATTGATCCCATAGTAAATATGGCAAAGATTGTGGCAAAACTCAAACCCATAAGTGCCGCAAATCCATGCAAACATAGTTGAGCAACTTCTTTGCTAGGATTATTACCTAACACCATAGCAACACCAAAGATTGCAACAAGCGGAGCAAAGATTACAATCCACTTTAATACACCTGTAAAAAAGAATTGTAGTAATTCTGGGCTAGTGCCAACAAAATAACTAACAATCATAGATACAACAACTGCTAGGCTCATGTGTCCATAAACACGCCCCATTGCACTATTAATTTCTTCTGCTGATCGGTAATTTAAAATACCGTTATTTGTATAATTTGCACCAAACATTTTAGTTCTCCTTGTACTTGGCTTGGAACGGTTCAGCATACGTTTGTATGTTGTCTGCAATTTTCTTCATGTCCCATGCATTGCAGAATTTAAGCATACGAATACCTACTTGGCTAACATCTTTAGGTACTGCGTTAACTTTAATGGTTTCTTTAATCTCTTCTTTAATATCATCAGGCTGTGCTGTTAAATCACACAACTGTACATTGCGCTGATAGTCTTCTAAGACACGGTGCTCTTCGCCATTGTGGTCAACCCATCTCTGTAACATGAGATTGTTCCACGCATATCCGCGGCTTTTACGATCTTCGAACGCTTCAGTAAGACCAACTTTGTTTTTAGAACCTTTAGTACGCACACCTGGATATGCCGAGAAGACATTATCACTGGTATCACCACGCATACATTTCTCAAACAGCATCCATTCTGGGTCTTGTGCTGGCTTTGGCTCGCCTGTTTTTTTGTCTTTAACGGGCTTACCTTTTGCATCAAAGATTCCTTTATGTGTAATATGTAAATCACCTACACCGTTATATTGACTAACTGTGGGGCTTACAAGTTGTGCAAAATCTCCATCTGTCGAGATAATAACGTGTTTAGAATCTGGATGTGCTTGGATCCAGCCGGCAATTAAATCATCAGCTTCTAGATTAGGGTGTTGCATTACAGTGGCATTAGTTTTTTCTGTAACGAATTTTTTAAATTCGTCAAAGGCTTCCCAGAACAACTTGTCTTCTTCTTGTTCTTTTACAGTCATTGCCGCACGAGTTTCCTGTCTGTTAGCTTTATAAGGTTTATAATAGTCCTTACGCCAGCTTCGACCTTCGAGACAGAACACCACATGACTACCGCCAAAATCTTGCCATGCTTTCTTGATACTGTTAAGGGTGATATGAAATGCCATGCCAAGTTTAATATCGGCACTGCCTTGAACTACATGCCTTGCACGGAAAAAAGTGTTAGCAGTATCAACTATAATATGTGTCATTTAACTTCGGCTTTGCCGTTACCTAATTTACTTACATTAATAAAACCAGCACTTGTCCTTGCTGGGTCTTGTCCTGCCTCGGCTAACATATTTGATGCTAAATCTCTGAACCAGCGATCTACAATCTCTTCGTCAGGGTCACCATCAAATCCATAACCAGCTTGTTTCAATTGTACTATAAAAAGCTCGTTCCAGTCAAGCTCAAAAAAACCATTACGCACGTTATCTTTGTTAACGTGTGTATCTAAAACTGCTACAAACGGTTCTCCTCGAGCAGTAGCGCGATCTTTTGGATCCATTTTGGCCTGCTCTTCTGCCTGTTGAGCTAGTACAGTTTCGGCAACTGCCTTATCTCTAACTATTTGAAGAGCATCTTTTTCGGCTTGCAGTTTGTCAATGCCAAGCCATTTTTTAAATAAATTTTTAATCATCTTTCTTTCCTGTACAATCACACTCTCTGCCTTGTCTGCAATTACCAGTACAAGCCGAATTATTGTCAGGAGTCATAATCATTATAACTCCTACTAATACTGCTACCATAAGTAATGCTATTAACATGGTTAACATTTAGGTACCCCATTCGTTTTTAAAGAGTGGCACTTGTAAACGATCGCTATAACGCCAACCACGTTTCATGGCCGCCAATGCTACATTCTTAGCGTTCAATGTATAAACGCTTTCAACACCGCCAACTGGCATCAAATATACATGGCCTTTAAATCCTGCAGAACGAAATGCGCCTACTGCACATTCTGCATCTGCAATATCTTGTTCTGTTGCTACAACAAATTTAAGATATGCGGTTCCTACTTCTTCATACTCACAAACAATTTCAGGACAAATAGCTTCTTCCCACTTTTCGCCGCTTGCTGGAAGTTTAGCACTTACGCTAAATGTAATCTCACGTTTATGTCTTGGAAGACCGTTCCATACGCTTAGATAATGCTTAAATTCTTGTGTAAGTTTTTGAGTGCCATTTGTTTCAAATGTAATTTCTTTTAAGCCTTTCATCTTAGGGTTGTCTAACAAATCTGGATAGGCACGTTGCCAACCAAGCAACGGTTCACCACCTGTGATGACAAGATGTTCATCTACCCATGTGCCATGGGGAATAATTTCACAAATACGATCTGCAATAGCGTCTGTAGTTAGCATTGGACTTAGATCTTTAAAACGTGGATCCCAACTAGCATAGCTATCGCACCCTGTGCTTACTAATGGCAAATCTTCATATTTGTTAAACATATGAACAACTTCGGCAATATCTTCTGCTTCCGTGCTTAGTTCACCACGAGGCATACCAAATCCTGCACATTTAAAGTTACAACCAAATGTACGTAAGAAAACAGACGGTACACCCATGTAACGTCCTTCACCTTGTATACTATAGAATAATTCTGCTATCTTAATCTTACTCATTATCATCTCTTTCTAAAAACTGTGATACTTGATGCTCTGCGTCTTGAATACTTTCAGCCCAAACTGTAAATGTAGCAATGCCTTTACTAGCACTAATATCAAACGGAACAGTACCTTGAGGCAACCAGTTATCACCTACTTCACGTTTAATCTCAAACTTATTTAGGTCTGTAGTTTTCATACGATAAATTAATTCGTCAGTTAGTTGTTTTGCTGTTTCCATTTTCTTCCCTAAATTTATCCGAATCTTCTACAGCATTCAATAACACGTGGGCATAGTTGAAAGCCTGTTGGCGTGTTAAATGAACAGTGGATTCTGTGTCAACATATCCTTTGGTAATTAAGGTCCAAATATGATACCATCGTGTTTTACTCCACCAGTTTGTTTTGCCTGTAGTATAGACTGTTACAACAACATCGCTCGCATCTGTTTCAACCCACACATTATGATTGTGATCTTCATCTCCACAATTACAGGCAATTCGATAAACTCGACTATCGCCCCAGTCGTTTGTTTTCATAATGCCTTCGGCAGGTATTTGTATTACTCTCATTTTGAAGCATACTCCTGTTGCATTTTAATGTTGTCAAAGAATTCTTTCTTTGTGCCATGATCGTCTTTGAACGCACCTTTAAGTACAGTAGTCTGCGTTAAACTACTCTTGGCCATAATGCCACGATTCTCACAACATCCATGTACTGCTTGTACATACACACCTAAGTCTCTTGCACCTGTTGCTTTTTGGATTTCGCGGGCAATGTCGTTGCACAATTCTTCTTGTAGTGTTCCTCTGCGAGCACACCACTGGGCAATACGTGTATACTTAGATAAGCCAATAAGTTTTTCAGCCGCAATAATACCAATGTAAGCAACACCAACAACGGGCTGATGA
>Ga0209188_1000284_pt1 | contig 54351 bp, 47 predicted proteins | sample C_130625_EF_Meta_FD_187307 | JGI IMG/M metagenome (GOLD analysis project Ga0209188, IMG submission 187307) | Freshwater microbial communities from Lake Croche, Canada to study carbon cycling - C_130625_EF_MetaG (SPAdes) (version 2) | ecosystem: Environmental > Aquatic > Freshwater > Lake...
AGAAGAAGTTTATTGCATTATTTTGGTGAAAATTGGCCAGACAAAAATTGTGGAAATTGCGACAACTGCTTACACCCCAGAGAAAAAATTGCTGCTAAATTGGAGCTTGTTAAATTATTACAAGTGATAGAGGCATTAAACGAAAGATTTGCAGCTGATTATGTAGTTCAAATTATTTTGGGTGCCTATTCCCCTCAGATTGGGATGTATCGACACGAAAAATTAGCGGTATTTGGTATTGGAAAGGAACAGGATGACTTGTTTTGGAATAGCTTAGTCCGTCAAGCAATGATTGAAAAAATCATTGAGAAAGATATTGAAGAATATGGGTTGTTAAAACTCACTGAAAAAGGGAAAGCATTTCTAAAAAAACCCACCCGGTTTGATTTCGTTTTAAACCAAGTGTTTGATGAAACCTTTGCAGATGAAGAGGATTCAGAAGCTATTGGGGGTGGACCAACTGCACCAGACAATCTTTTATTTGAAATGTTGAAAGAACTGCGTCAAACAGAAGCTAAAAAAAGAAAACTTCCTCCATTTGTTATTTTTTTAGAAACCTCTTTACTTGATATGTCTACGCTATATCCTACTTCATTAGAGGAATTGGAGCGATGCCAAGGGGTTAGCAAAGGTAAATCCATTAAATATGGAAAGCCTTTTGTTGATTTAATTGAAAAATATGTAGAAGAACATCAAATAGAAAAGCCAGATGATTTTGTGATGAAATCTGTTGCCAATAAATCAAGCAACAAAATTTATATTATTCAAAATGTAGATAAAAAAATTCCGATAGAAACCATCGCAAAGAATAAGAATTTAAAATTAGATGAATTATTGGAAGAAATGGAAACGATTGCTGCAAGTGGTACCAAATTAAATTTGGATTATGCTATTGATGAATGGTTAGATGAATATGATCAAGCAGAAATACTAGCTTATTTTAAAAACTGTGAAACTTCCTCGCTACAAATTGCACAAAAAGAGTTGAGTGAGAATGAATATACGCTTGAGCAATTAAAAATAATGCGCATTAAATTTTTAAGCGTTGTCGGGAATTAATGAGTACTGAATTGTTTATTTTCTTCCTTATAATTGTTCAGGCGTAAGCTGGCATTTTTTCTGATACTGCTATAGTAGAAATTGATGTCAGCAATATGATAATTTTTTGTTTTAATGATAAAACTGCCAAAAAAATGAGGCTTAGGTGTCCACAGTACTCCATTATGATTAATGGCACCAACCATCTTTGGTATTATTTTATTAAAGTTATACAAAAGAGATCCTTCATTTTCGTCTAGAGATACATTTGTGATTTCACTACTCCAAGAAAGGGGGTTGGTTACAATGGATTGAAATTTTTCTTTGGCAACAAAGGGAGCAACATATCCTTCTTCAAATGTTCTCCAAGCGCATATACATCCTGTTTGGTTGGGTTTATCGCAGGCTTTAAGATTTGTAAAACTAGCTGGATCAATTGCCATCCCAATAACATAGGCAGCTACTAGTTTTTTTGCTAAAGGTTTTCCATCAAAATATTCTTTCAACAACCTTATAGTATGCGTTGACCCTTGGCTGTGTGAAGCAATGATAATTGGGCGACCTTGATTAAGGTTTGTTAAATAATATTCAAAGGCGTTTTTTACATCAGTATAGGCCAATTCAAATGCTCGCTTAGCATTTAGGGTGTCAGTAGCAGTCAATGGGTAATAAGCGTTAATATTTGCTTGACGGTACCGAGGTGCATAAATTTTTCCTACTTCATTAAATACACTTGCTTGGTATAAAATGGAAGCATAATCTGTGTTAATATTTAACTTAGTATCATTCAATTGAGCATTCCAACCCGAGGGCATTTTTTTGTCAAGATAACTAGTGGGGTAAACAAAAAAGACATCAGCATCTTTTTGCTTGTTTTGATCATTGACTAAAGATTTTGGGGTACTGTCCGATGGATTTTTCTTATTTGGATGCGCAGCCCAATAATGTATATTGCTATAATCAGGAATATCCTGTAATGATTCCTTTTCATAAGTAGTGGCTAGTTTTGTATAATTGTTTTTAGCACAACCTGCTACTACCAAAATGAAACCAAATAAAAGTATATTTCGCATAAATAAAAAAATTACACTACAAAGCTATACAATATTTTAGGTTTTCTACCATGGAATAAAATGCGTGGTATATTAAATTTAATTGCCAGCAATAATCTTTGTTTAAGAATGCCTAAAAATATTTTAATTTTAGGCAACAATAAACCAATGAATTTTAAATTATACAGCTCTTTTTTACAATCCGTATTAAAACATAGTTTGACTGCTTTTGGAGGTCCACAAGTTCATGTTGGTTTACTTCAACGACGCTTTGTAGAACAAAGGAGGGATATTACGAATGAGGAATTATTGGAGTACAATGCATTTTGTCAATTATTGCCTGGTGCATCCTCTACACAAACCATAGTGCTTGTAGCCTATAAAAAAGGAGGAATTTTGTTGGCATTTTTAACCTTACTTGTATGGGCATTACCAGCAACGATTATCATGGCAAGTGTTGCCATTGCCTATACTTATTTTAACTTCCAAAAGGCACTGATTAGTTTACAATACCTTCAACCAATGTCTATTGGTTTTATAGCAAGTGCCACCCTATTGTTATATAAAAAAGCAATTAAAAGTACCATTACTAAATACATTTTTATCCTAACCAGCCTGCTTGTTATCATAGGGTTTAAATCGCCTTGGACAATTCCCATCATCATTGTACTAGCAGGCATTGCAACAAATTTTAGTAAAAAAAGAATACCGAAGGATGGCGATGCACCAAAAAAAATTCAATGGAGTGGATTCCTTGTTTTTATTAGCCTTTTTATCGTTGCCGGAATTTTATCTGAACAATCCACTAGAAACAATTGGAAATATCAAAAAATTTTTAATTTGTTTGAAACTAATTATCGATTCGGAAGTTTTGTATTTGGGGGCGGTGATGTTTTAATACCAATGATGTACGAACAATATGTTACTAGACCACTAGCGCCTAGGGTATTGAAAAACAAAAGAGACGTGATTAAAATTTCGAGTGATGCATTTTTAACTGGTTCTGGCATTGTAAGAGCTGTTCCTGGCCCTATTTTTTCAATAGCGCCTTATACGGGTGCTATGGCATTAAAAGATAAAGGAATAAGCTGGCAAATAGCAGGTGCAATCGTTGCAAGCCTTGGGGTATTTTTGCCTAGCTTTTTTATTGTACTTTTCTTTTTTCCTATATGGCAGATACTTAAAAGATTTGCCATTTTTTATAGGTCATTAGAAGGCATTCATGCTGCAGTGGTTGGAATCATGTTTGGGGCAACTTTGTATTTATCAAAAGATGTAAGTCAAAATATTGCCAATAGCAATTTATGGGTATGGTTCCTTAGCGGGCTCATCTTTTTAGGTAGTACCTTTTTAATATACCATAAAAAATTAGGAACTCATTGGATTGTTTTATTGGTCATCTTAATGGGTTTTATCAGTAGTTATCTTCCCAACTACTGAAAAAGGTAAAAACCTGTTAATTTAAAGGGAATGAGTACGTTTATATTTTCTCCTTTCCTAATATTGCATGTAAATGAGTTGTAGGAAATTTCTTTTTACCCTATTTTTTTTGTGTTTTACTAGCACAATACAAGCACAGTACATCACCGTAAGTGGCGTGGTATATGATATTTCGGGACGACGTCCCATTGAAGCAGTTATCGTAAACAGTGGTCATAATCGAACTGTGACAGATTCTATAGGAAGATACAAGATTACAGCTGCTGCAAAAGATTCTTTATGGTTTTCACTCTTCGGTAAAAATTCTCAAAAATTTCCCATTGATACGGTAACAGATCCCCAAAACTTTAATGTGATGATTCATGTGGCAGGATATGATTTACCTGAGGTCAAAGTGCGCAATAGTTACTACAGACTTGATTCCATTCAAAATAGAATTGACTATACTAAATTTTTCAATTACCAAAGGCCTGGTATAAAGTTGAGCAATAACCAACAACTTTTTGGTTCAGCGGGTTTAACTGTTGGTTTTGATTTGGATGAAATAATCAATATGTTTCGTTTTCACAGAAATAGAAATTTACAATATTTGCAAAATAGACTTGTATCACAAGAGCATGAAAAATACATAGACTATCGATTTACCAAACGATTCGTACAAAAATTGACACATTTTGAAGGGGATGATTTGGTAAAGTTCATGGCCTTTGCAAGACCATCGTATGAATTACTTGGGGTGCTTAATGAATTGGAATTAGGTTTGTATATTGAAAAAAAATTAACAGCGTATAAAGGACTGCATTAAGTTTAGTTTAAGCTACTAGCCATCCATCTAATTTATTTTCAAAAAATGATTGCTTTGACTACCTTTGGGCACTAAATTTGCTATGCTTTGAGAAAGATATTAATAATTGTATTAGGGAGTGTTTTTGCAATAACAAGTTGTAAAGAAAAAACAAAAGGTCCTGATAAGTTTGACCCAAACGCTGCCGTAGCTGTTGACATTACCATTGCAACTACCCAAAAAGTTGAAAAATTAATTGAAGTAAATGGTACGGTACTTTCCAAGGACTATGTTGAGTTAAGGCCTGAAAGCAATGGTCGGGTAACCTATTTACAAGTTCCCGAAGGTAAATTGATTCAAAAAGGAACCATTATTGCCAAATTAAATGATGCCGATTTACAAGCACAATTGTCTAAGGCAAAAGTGCAGTTGGAATTGGCTATAATCAACGAACAACGTAATAAACAATTAATCGCAATAAAAGGGATTAACCAAAGTGATTATGATGTTTCCTTACAACAAGTAAAAAGTATTCAAGCTGACATCAATTATACGCAATCCTTAATTGATAAGACAATCGTTAAAGCGCCTTTTACAGGACAAATTGGATTGAGACAAGTTAGTGTTGGGGCTTTTATCAATACCACAACGACCATTGCAACCCTTCAAAATATTGGCAATTTAATAGTAGATTTCACCATTCCTGAAGTATATGCTTCCTATGTAGCTGTTGGAAAAAAAGTAGACATCATAACCACTAGCAAAGAAGCATCAAAAATGATTGGAACCATTACAGCTATTGAACCACAAATCAATACAGCATCCAGAAATTTAAAAGTACGCACTAGCTTTAGCGGTAAAATTTTACCAGGTGCTTATGCTAAAGTTTTTTTAGCTGAATCTAACACCAAGCCTGTAATAATGTTGCCTTCAAATGTTATTATTCCAGACTCAAAGTCAAAACAGCTTGTTGTTGTCAGAAATGGTGTTGCTAAATTTATCAATGTGGAAACGGGGTATAGAACACAAACAGCAGTTGAAATTACCAACGGATTAAACGTAGGTGATAGCGTTATAGTGGCTGGGATGCTATTTGTTAAAGACGGAGCTAAATTAAAAATTGGTAAAACTTTAGCGAACATTGATATCACAAAATAGATTTTAAAAATTAAGTTATTTAGATGAATATATCTGAGCTTTCATTAAAACGTCCGGTCCTTGCTACTGTAATGAATATTGCCATTGTCATTTTTGGATTGGTTGGCTTTTCATTTTTAGCATTAAGAGAATATCCTGCTATTGATCCACCTATCATAAATGTTCAAACTAGCTACACCGGAGCCAATGCGGAAGTGATACAAAGTCAAATTACAGAACCACTTGAAAAAAGCATTAACGGTATTCCAGGTATTCGTACCATCAATTCTTCAAGTTCAGTTGGGAATTCCAATATTACTGTTGAATTTAATTTAGGGGCTAATTTAGAAACTGCTGCCAATGATGTTAGAGATAAAGTATCTCAAGCCACTAGGGCATTGCCTCAGGATTTAACTAGTCCACCAGTTGTTTCTAAAGCAGATGCGAGTGATTTTATTCTCTTATTGACCCTGAGGAGTAAAACAAAAGGATTGTTAGAATTAACTGAATATGCTGAAAATGTATTGCAACAAAAATTTCAAACCATTGATGAAGTAAGTAATGTTGGTATTAGAGGAAAGCGCCAATCTATGCGTATTTATCCCAATGCTGATTTATTAAATGCTTATGGCATTGCTTTCAATGATATCCAAGCAGGTTTGAACAAAGAAAATGTTGAGTTACCAGCAGGCGGTATCTATGGAAATAAAACGGAGTTTGTCATTAGGACGCTAGGTAGGCTTACCACGGAGGCAGATTTTAGAAATGTGATTTTAAAAGAAGATGCCACTGGTATTGTACGCTTAGGAGATGTCGCAAAAGTAGAGCTGGGTCCTGAGCAAGAGGACCAAGGCACTTATTTTAATGGCGTACCTGTGGTAATGTTAACAGTGTCACCTCAACCAGGTGCCAATCAAATTAAAATTGCGGATGAATTTTACAAGCGACTAGAAGAAGTAAAAAAATCAAATAAATCTGATATAGAATTTTCGTTACCCATTGACAATACTTTAAATATTAGGCGTGCTTTGAATGAAGTAAAGGAAACAATCATAATTTCTTTTGTATTGGTGGTATTGGTAATTTTCTTTTTCTTCAGAAATTGGTTAATTGCCATTCGTCCTTTAATTGATATTCCCATTTCATTAATTGCGACTTTCTTTATCATGTATATTGCAGGGTATTCTATCAATGTATTAACCTTACTTGCCATTGTATTGGCAACAGGGTTAGTTGTTGATGATGGAATTGTTGTTACCGAAAATATTTTTAGGAAAATGGAGGAAGGCCTCTCCTTAAAAGATGCTGCTAGGGAGGGAAGCAAGGAAATTTTCTTTGCTGTCATTTCAACATCGATTACACTGGCTGTTGTATTTATGCCTGTGATTTTTTTACAAGGGTTTGTAGGGTCTTTATTTAAGGAGTTTGGAGTCGTTGTAGCGGGGGCTGTATTGGTTTCTGCTTTTGTGTCATTAACCATTACACCCGTCTTAAATGTGTATTTAAATAGGAAAGACGGAGGACATGGTAAATTCTATGAACGTACTGAACCCTTTTTTAGGGGCATAGAATCGGGTTACAAAAACGTATTACATCATTTTCTAAAAATTAGATGGTTTGCTTGGATTATTGTCATTGCTTGTGTGGGTTTGATCTTTGTACTGGGTAAAACCATTCAATCTGAATTAGCCCCCTTAGAAGATAAAGGGTCAATTCGAATTACCCTAACAGGTGCCGAAGGAACTAGCTATGAGGATATGAAAGGTGATTTATTAAAAGCGGTAAGAATTATGCAAGATTCTTTTCCAGAACAAGCCTTCACTTGGGGAAGTGTTCCTGGATATGGAGGTAATAATGGGAACAGCTCTGCTTCAGGTCGAATTGGTTTGGTGGATAAAACCGAAAGGGCAAGGACACAATCAGAAATTGCGGTTGATTTAAATAAAAAGATGAAAAGGTTTAGAAATGTCCGCGTATTTGCAGTTGAGGAACAAACCATTTCAGTCGGTATGATGTCAAGAGGGTCATTACCTGTTCAGTTTATCATTCAAAATTTAGATTTCCAAAAAATTAAATCAGCCATTCCTAAATTTTTAGAAGCAGCAAGAAAAGACAAAACTTTTCAAAATGTGGATGTGAATTTAAAATTTAACAAGCCTGAACTAGATTTGTCAATTGATCGGATGCGCGTAAGGGATTTAGGCCTTAGCACAGCGGATGTTGCGCAAGCCCTACAAGCAGCATTTAGTGGAGCAAGAGCTGCTTATTTCATCATGAACGATCGTCAGTACCAAGTGATCACTCAGGTTGCGAGAGCTGAAAGAAATGAGCCTACGGATATCAATAAAATATATGTTAGAAATAACAAAGGAGAGAGTATTCCTATTGCTAGTGTTTTGGTACTGGAAGAAAATAGCAACCCTCCTAATTTATACCATTACAATAGTTTTAATGCTGCTACGATTTCTGCTTCATTGGCCGAAGGAAAAACAATTGGAGATGGTGTTGCAGCAATGGAACGCATTGCTAAAGCACAATTAGATGAAACCTTTCAGACTGCTTTGAATGGACCAAGTAGAGATTTTAAAGAAAGTTCCTCCAATACTTCTCAGGCATTGTTATTGGCGTTGATTTTAATTTATTTGGTATTGGCTGCTCAATTTGAAAGTTTTACGGATCCATTTATCATTATGATTACGGTTCCGTTGGCTTTGGCAGGGGCCCTATTGTGTTTATGGATTTGCAACCAAACTTTAAATATTTTTTCTCAAATTGGTATTATCATGTTAATTGGGCTGGTGACTAAAAATGGGATCTTAATTGTAGAATTTGCCAATAAAAAACGTGCTGGAGGCATGTCCACTCGCGAAGCCGTTTTGGAAGCAGCCGCTCAAAGATTCAGACCCATCTTAATGACTAGTTTGGCGACTGCTTTAGGTGCATTGCCCATTGCAATTAGTCTTGGTGCTGCCTCTACAAGCAGAAAACCTTTAGGTACAGTCATTGTGGGGGGACTTCTCTTTTCATTGGTACTTACCTTGTTCGTGATACCTTCCATTTACACCTATCTTTCCAGCAAACACCATAAACAAATTGAGTAAAGGGCTTATTGCTTGATAAGTGTGTTTGCCATAAAATTGGCTGTTTCTTTTTGTACCGTTTCAATGTCTTTGGAAACAATAGGAGATGCTAATACATGTCCACCTGCATTAGGTATGGCAATCGCTTTTTTTAAACTGTCCGGAGTACTGATTGTTGCAAACATTTTTTTTATAGCGCTTACTTTTACCACATTGTCTTGGTTGGCTTGGTCCTTGTAATAATATAAAACAAGACTTGGTTGGTGTATTTTTTTAAAAGTTTCTTCCCCCATAGTGGCATCAATTAAATTTTGCAACGCAACTGTTGCTTCTAATCTGTATTGAGCATTCCAATAATTCGGGTAGGCTTTATTTTTATAGGGAATGGTAGCATAATTGCTGCCTTTCACCATCCTTGCTATTTGCAACCCCCATGGTTTATCTAACAAAAAGGCAGCAGGGTTGTTAATTTCAATATTAGGAGAGTACATAATAAGTCCGGCAATGGCTGGGTAGGCTGCTGCTAATTGTAAGGATAAAGTACCTCCCGTAGATGTGCTCATTAAAATTACTTTTTTTCCTATTTGCTGACCAACAGCATAGGCGAATTTAGCAGACTCCCAATAATTTTCTGCAGTAAGGTTGATTAAGTTATCAGTAGTGTCAATGCCATGTGCTGAAAGTCTTGCGAGGTATAAATTACAATGAAATGCTTTTGCGATATTTTGATGAATTGGGTCACCTTCCATTTGACTTGCACTAAACCCATGTAAGTAGACAATTGAATAGGCTGTAGGTTGATGGGTACTATCTGCCCAAATAATTTTTGCTTCATTACCAGGTTTAAGATGATGTGTTTTTTCACCCGCTTCAACAAGACTATCTAAATTGATGGCATTGGATAAGTTAGGAAGGTCGTAGGCAAATACAGGCTTTTTAGGATGAGGTCCTAACAAATAGACCACCATTAAAAAAACAATTATACAGCCAATAATGGTTAATTTTCGCATAAAGATTATTTCGTTAAAGCTAACCAATTCAATGGGCAATAAAAAATTTTTTGCGTACCTTGATGCTCATAAAAAAGAGCTATGTCAAATCAAAGATTTTTATCCCTTGATGTATTTAGGGGTATGACTATTTGTTTAATGATCATCGTAAACACCCCAGGGGATGGCAATGCAACATTCGCACCATTTTTGCATGCCCATTGGAATGGCTTTACGCCTACCGACTTAGTTTTTCCTTCTTTTCTTTTTGCAGTAGGTAATGCGATGAGTTTTGTATTGCCAAAATGGGAAAAATTGCCTAATTCAATTGTTATTTTTAAAATACTAAAGCGTAGTTTGCTCATTTTTTTACTTGGCTATTTAATGTATTGGTTTCCATTTGCAAAGCCCTTTGCCGAAACCCGAATTTTAGGGGTACTGCAACGCATCGCTTTGTGTTATGGGTTAGGCTCTCTGATTGCGATGTATTTGCACGAACGAGTTGTCATGATCGTTAGTGCCATTTTGGTATTACTGTATTGGTTCCTTATTGTTCAATTTGGCCTACCCGGACAGGAATGGACCATGACTGGCAATGCAGGTTTTTTATTCGATAAATGGTTTATGGGAGATGCCCATATGTACCATGGTGAAGGCATTCCATTTGATCCAGAAGGTTGGTTGAGTACCCTGCCTGCCATTGTTAATGTCTTAATTGGATTTAGGGTGGGAAAATTTATACAAGAAAAAGGTAAAACATATGAAGGGTTAACTCATTTATTAATGTGGGGTGCTGGGTTTATTTTTTTAGGTTTTATGTGGAATTACCAATTTCCCATCAATAAAAAATTATGGTCTAGCAGTTTTGTCATGCTAACTGTTGGGTTGGATATGGTCATTATTGGAACCATTGTGTATCGAATAGAATTGCAAAATCAACTTCAATTTTCTCGTTTTTTTGAAATTTTTGGAAAAAACCCACTTGTCATTTACCTATTTTCAGAACTATTAGCCACCACCCTTAACCTTATTAAAATGGGCGATAAATCTCTTTTTGAATGGATTTTTCAAAATGCTTTCTCACATTTTGCACCCTATTGGGCTTCACTTGCTTTTGCGGTAAGTTTTATGTTGGTTTGTTGGTTATTGGGTTATATATTAGATAAAAATAGAATATATATTCGTGTCTAATTCTTAATAATCCTTTTACTTGTTTTGTTTTTTTTAGGACCATAAAGGGTGTACCTTTGCAGCCTTAAAACAGTACATGGAAATTAGAAACATCGCTATTATTGCACACGTTGACCACGGTAAAACAACCTTGGTGGACAAAATTTTACACGCAACTAAAGTATTCAGAGATAACCAAGAAACAGGGGATCTAATCATGGATAGTAACGAGTTAGAGCGTGAAAGAGGTATTACAATCCTAAGTAAAAACGCATCTGTAACATACAAAGACGTTAAAATCAATGTGATTGATACGCCAGGTCACTCTGATTTTGGGGGTGAAGTAGAGCGCGTGTTAAAAATGGCTGACGGCGTTTGTTTGTTGGTAGATGCTTTTGAAGGACCTATGCCGCAAACAAGATTCGTATTACAAAAAGCATTGCAATTGAACTTAAAGCCAATTGTAATTATCAATAAAGTAGATAAAGAAAACTGCCGTCCTGATGAAGTGCATGATGCCGTTTTTGAATTGTTCTTCAATTTAGATGCAACTGAAGAACAATTAAATTTCCCCACTTTTTATGGAAGTGGTAAAAATGGATGGTTTAATGAAAGCTTAACACCTTGCGAGGATATTACCCCTTTAATGGATGGTATTTTAAAATATGTGCCAGGTCCTCAGGTTAAGGAAGGCCATACACAAATGCAAATTACTTCCTTAGACTATTCAACCTTTTTGGGTCGTATTGCTATTGGAAAAGTGGAAAGAGGTACCATCAAGGAAGGTCAAAACATTGTTTTGGTGCAAGCAGATGGCAATATCAAAAAGAATAAAGTAAAAGAATTATACGTATTTGAAGGAATGGGTAAACGTAAAGTAACCGAAGTAGTTTCTGGCGACTTGTGTGCTGTTGTTGGTTTAGAAGAATTCAATATTGGAGACACCATCGCAGATCCTGAAAATCCGGAAGCATTGCCAATTATTAGTGTAGATGAGCCTACGATGAGTATGACATTTAGTATCAATAACTCACCTTTCTTTGGTAAGGAAGGTAAGTTTGTAACTTCTCGTCACATTCGTGATCGTTTAATTAAGGAAACAGAAAAGAACTTAGCATTGCGTGTGGAAGAAACAGATAGTGCAGATAGTTTCTTGGTGTATGGTCGTGGTATTTTGCACTTGGGTGTATTGGTTGAAACAATGCGTCGGGAAGGTTATGAATTAACTGTTGGTAATCCACAGGTTTTGGTAAAAGACATTGATGGAAAAAAACACGAACCATTTGAAATATTAGTGGTAGATGTGCCAGAGGAATTTAGTGGAAAAGTGATTGACTTGGTTACCCAAAAAAAAGGAGAAATGTTGATTATGGAATCCAAAGGCACCATGCAACATTTAGAATTTGACATCCCTTCAAGAGGCTTGATTGGCTTACGTTCTCAAATGTTAACACAAACCGCTGGTGAAGCTGTTATGGCACACCGTTTTAATGAATACAAGCCTTGGAAAGGGACGATACCTGGTCGTAACAATGGTGTGTTGGTTGCCAAATCGGGAGGAACCACCACCGCCTACTCTATAGATAAATTACAAGATAGAGGTCGTTTCTTTATTGAACCAGGAGAGGAAGTATATGCAGGTCAAATTTTAGCTGAGCATATTAAGCCAGGTGATTTAAATATCAACGCTGTGGAGATGAAGAAATTGACCAACCACCGTGCCAGTGGAAGTGATGATAGCGTTCGGATTACACCGAAAATTTTATTTACATTGGAAGAGTGTATGGAATATATTCAGTTTGATGAATGTATTGAAGTAACCCCTAAATCAGTTCGTATGCGTAAGTCAATGCTTGATGAAAACGAGCGAAGCAAAGCGGCAAAGTCAAACAATAACTAGTATTTAAAATAGTTTCCAATAAAAAGGTCCTGAAATTTCAGGACCTTTTTTTTATGATTTATTTAAAATTTCATTTAAATAAAAAGTAAATGAGATTAAATAGGTTTATTCAATGAAGCCCACAACATATCTTTTAACGCAATTAAATTTTTGTTGATGGCCGAAGAGATAAAAATATGAGGAATATTTTCGGGTAATTCTTTTTCAATGGCGTCTTGTAATTCCTGATCTAACAAATCTGATTTACTAATGGCAATAATGAATTCTTTTTGGAGTAACTCAGGGTTAAATTCGTTCAATTCGTTTTTTAGTATTTCAAATTCTTTTTTATGATCATTGGAATCAGCGGGGATTAAAAATAATAAAACAGCATTTCGTTCAATATGCCTCAAAAACCTGTGCCCTAGCCCTTTTCCTTCAGCTGCCCCTTCGATAATTCCTGGTAAATCAGCAATACAAAATGACCTGTTATCCCGATATTCAACCATGCCCAATTGGGGTGTTAAAGTTGTAAATGCGTAATTGGCAATTTTTGGTTTTGCAGCAGTGATAGAAGATAATAAGGTGGACTTGCCCGCATTGGGGAATCCAACCAATCCAACATCGGCTAATACTTTCAATTCTATTTGTTTCCAACCCTCAACCCCTGCTTCACCAGGTTGTGCATATTCAGGAACCTGTTGTGTGGCAGTTGCAAAATTGCTATTGCCTAAACCGCCCCTTCCTCCTTTTAGCCAAATAAATTCTTGCCCATCTTGTAATATTTCCGCTTCTATTTTCCCTGTTTCTTCATCTCTAGCAATCGTTCCTAAAGGCACTTCAATAATAATGTCTTTTCCATCCTTGCCAGTACAATTATTTTTACTCCCATTTTCACCATTTTCAGCAATCACATTTTTATGATAGCGTAAATGCAGCAAAGTCCATAATTGACTATTACCTCTTAAGATGACGTGGCCTCCCCGGCCGCCATCACCACCATCGGGACCCCCTTTTGCTGTTAATTTATTTCTAAGAAAATGTTTGCAACCTGCTCCTCCATGCCCACTGTGGGCAAATATGCGTATGTAATCAATAAAATTATTTCTCTCTGACACGGTATAAGATTAGCAACAAAGTTAACCTTATTTATTTGCTTTTAATCCGTCTATCAAAATTGCTACCATGTTTTGTTCTAACGCTTCGGCTGTTATTTTTTTTGTGGAACGGTGCCAACTTTCAATACCACTAACTGCATGTAAAAAAATTAACACAACAGTAGGAGCATCAATTGCTTTGATTTCTTCATTTCTAATGCCTTCTTCAATAATAGCAGCCAATCTTTTACGATAGACTCTTCGTTGTATTTGATAATTAGATAAATAAGGATCGGATAAATGCTTCCACTCACGGTCACTAACATACACTTCCTCATAATGATGAATCATTTCAGTGATATGAAATCGCAATATTTTTTCCATTTTTTGTAAGGAGGTAAGGGATTCCGATTCAATTTCATCAAGTTTTATGACAAATTTATTCGCAACATTAAAAACCAACTCATGTAATAATTCGCTTTTAGATTTTATATGGTTGTATAAGCTTGCTGCTTCAACACCCACTGCGTCTGCTAAATCACGCATGGAAGCTGCTTTATATCCTTTTACTCTAAAAAGCGTAGCCGCTTTACTAACAATAACATCTTTACGTGAAATATTTTTTTCAGTTTTGATTCTAGCCATTGATGAAAAGGTTGATTATTAACTACAAATTTATTGTATCTATCTATTAAATTGGGATAATTTTTTGAAATAAATTCATTGAATCGTTAGTTTTTTTGGATTGATTGCTATAGATTCTCTATTCAACTTAACATTGTGATTAACTATTTACCCAAAAAAAGGCTAATTTTGCGGCAACATAAAACAGAAAAAAATGTCTTTAGTTGTTGTAGGGTCTATGGCTTTTGATGCCATTGAAACACCATTTGGGAAAAGTGATAAAATTATTGGAGGTGCTGCTACTTACATTGCATGGTGCGCTTCTAACTTTACGCCTGTAAAACAAATCTCAGTAGTGGGTGGCGACTTCCCTCAATCGGAATTAGATGCCTTGACCAACAGAGGTGTTATTTTAGAAGGGGTACAAGTTAAAAAAGAGGAAAAAACTTTTTTTTGGAGTGGTAAATATCACTTAGATATGAACACTCGAGATACATTGGAAACGCAATTAAATGTGTTGGAAAACTTTGAACCAGTTGTACCTGAAAGCTACCAAGATTGTGAAATTTTGATGTTAGGAAATTTAGTACCTGGCGTTCAAAGTAGTGTGATCAAACAAATGAAAACCCGTCCCAAATTAATCGTAATGGATACCATGAATTTTTGGATGGAAATTATGTTGGACGATTTATTACATACCATAAGTTTGGTGGATGTTTTATTAGTAAATGATAGTGAAGCACGTCAGTTAAGTGGTGAGTATAGTTTGGTAAAAGCAGCCAAAAAAATCATGGCAATGGGCCCCAAATATTTAATCATTAAAAAAGGAGAACATGGTGCTTTATTGTTCCATGAAAACGAAGTGTTTTTTGCTCCTGCTTTGCCTTTGGAAGAAGTTTTTGATCCAACAGGTGCCGGTGATACCTTTGCTGGAGGCTTTGTAGCACATTTAGCAAAGACTAAAAATTTATCTTTTGAAAATATGAAGTCGGCTATTATTTTAGGTAGTGCAATGGCAAGTTTCTGTGTTGAAAAATTTGGTACACAAAGATTAACTGAAATAAATATGGATGAAATTAAAGAACGCGTACAATCGTTCGTTTCCTTAGTCAACTTTGATATTGAATTAGTTTAATTTGGAAAAATGATTCCATCCAATTAATTTCGTGTAACTATGATGAAAAATAAACATATAAAACAAATTAAGAAACCACGCTAAGCGGAAGGTCTGATTGTTTGTATGCGCATAAATATACTCAGAAGCCTTCCACAAAATGGAAGGCTTTTTATTTGCATCATAAAACTAAAATGAATTTTAAAAGATAAAACCAATCATCATGCGTGTTGCAGTAGTAGGTGCCACAGGGCTAGTAGGCACAAAAATGTTACAAGTACTAGCTGAAAGAAATTTTCCAGTAACTGAGTTAATTCCCGTAGCGTCAGCTCGTTCAGTAGGCAAGGAAGTAATTTTTAAAGGAGTGGCATATAAAGTGGTTGGCATGGAAGAAGGTATTGCGGCAAAACCAGCAGTAGCAATTTTTTCAGCAGGCGGAAGTACTTCAACAGAATGGGCGCCTAAGTTTGCTGCAGCAGGAGTACGTGTTATTGACAATTCTTCGGCATGGAGAATGGACCCAACAAAAAAATTAGTGGTGCCCGAAGTAAATGCTTCAGTTTTGACAGCAGATGATTTTATCATTGCAAATCCTAATTGTTCTACAATTCAAATGGTTGTTGCTTTACAACCACTACACGCAAAGTATAAAATTAAAAGAGTCATTGTAAGTACTTATCAAAGTGTTACAGGTACGGGAAAGCAGGCAGTGGATCAATTAATGGATGAGCGTGCTGGAAAATCATTGACAGCTAATGAAATGGCTTATAAATACCAAATTGATTTAAACGCTATTCCTCAAATTGATGTTTTTTTAGAAAACGGATATACTAAAGAGGAAATGAAAATGGTAAAAGAAACTTGCAAAATTATGCAAGACGATAATATCAAAGTTACTGCTACAACGGTTCGTATTCCAGTAATGGGTGGACACAGCGAAAGTGTAAATGTTGAATTCGAAAATGAATTTGATTTAAAAGAATTGACTGCCGAATTAGCTGCTGCACCAGGAGTAGTCGTTCAACAAGATGATGCCAATCAATTTTATCCAATGCCATTATGGGCTCATGAAAAAGACGAAGTTTTTGTAGGTCGTTTACGTCGAGATGAAACGCAAGCAAAAACTTTAAACATGTGGATTGTGAGTGATAACTTACGCAAAGGTGCTGCTACCAACGCAGTGCAAATTGCAGAGTACTTGGCCTCTAAAGGGATTATTTAGTTTTTTAAAAAAGAATATGATTTAATCAAAAACTAGTCAGATGCATTTTTGATTCTGAACTTTGAGTCATAGCGTAAAGAAATTTTAAAATATAAACGTAAAAAAGTCTGCATGTTTGAACACAAAGTGTGAGTTCAGACTTTTAGTTTGTATTTTAAAATTTTAGCGGCCATGACGATAGAGAAGAATAAAATGTGTCTGACTATTTGATTAGTTCAATAAAATCGCCTTCACTTATAATTTTGATGGTAGCTATTTTTTTAGCCTTTTCTAATTTACTGCCAGCGTCTTCGCCTACTACTAAGTAATTTAATTTACTACTCACCCCGCTTAAAATATGACCTCCACGCGCTTCCACTATGGCTTCAGCATCAGATCGTTTTAATTGCGTTAGGGTACCTGTAAATAAAAAATTTAATCCCGATAAATTACCATCTACCGCAGTGCTATTGGTTTGTATCATATTTAAACCCAAGGCTTGTAATTCCTTTATGAGTGCAATATTTTTTTCCTGACTAAAATATTGATAAATACTAGATGCTACTTTTATACCTACGTCTTCAAACGATTGTAGTTGCTCAATTGTAAAATTTTGTAAGTCTAATATATGTTCAATTTGTGATGCAATTGTTTTAGCTGTTGTTTCGCCTACAAATCGAATGCCTAAAGCATAAATCAATCGGTACAAGGGCTGTGATTTAGAAGATTCAATTGCTGCCTTTAAATTGTCAACACTCTTTTTTCCAAAACCTTCTAATTTGCCAATGGCTTCAAAATTTAAATTATAAACCTGAGGTATATTTTCAAGTAAACCAAGTTCATAAAATTTACGAATATTAGCCTCCCCAAAACTTTTTATGTCCAAGGCGTCCTTACTCACAAAATGAATAATGCGTTCAACAATTTGCGCAGCGCATATTGGATTATTACATCGCCATACAGCTTCTGATGCTTCTTTTTCTAAAGTATAATCACAAATTGGACAAGTGGTAGGGAAGGTTATGATTTGTTCATTTCCTTTTCGGAGTGCTGGTATGGATTGAACAATTTGAGGAATAACATCACCAGCTCTTTCAATAATGACAGTATCTCCTAAACGTAAATCATTTTTCCTAATATATTCTTCATTGTGTATGGAAATGCTTGAAACTGTTACACCACCAATAGCTACCGCTTTTAATTTTGCAACAGGAGTAACCGCACCCGTTCGGCCTACCTGAAATTCAACATTTTCTAAAATGGTAGTTGCTTGACGCGCTTTAAATTTATAAGCAATAGCCCACCTTGGATGGTGAGAAGTCATACCTAATTTTTCTTGCAATGAAAAGTCATTGACTTTAATTACCAAACCGTCAATTTCATAAGGCAAAGTATCACGTTGTGCTTCAAATTCGTTACAAAAATGAATGACGCCATGTATATCTGAAATTACTTTTTTTTCATTTTGAGGCGATCTGAAACCCATATTCCATAATAGTTCTAGCGAACCACTATGCGTTCTTAATAAATCCGGAACTTTCATATCAGGGATTAATGTAAAGTAACTGATATGGTAAATAAATGCATCTAGGTTTCTGTTAGCAACTTCTTTAGGGTCCTTCATTCTTAAACTTCCTGCAGCTGCATTTCTTGGGTTTGCTAAAGGAGCCAAACTATTAGCCTTTAATTTTTCATTGTAATCATTAAAGGATTTCTTACTCATAATCACTTCCCCACGTATTTCCATTTGTTGAATACCTAAAGTTGTCATTGGAATACTTAGTGGGATTGATTTTATTTGTTTAATGTTTTGTGTAATGTCTTCACCTGCAACTCCATCCCCCCTTGTACACGCTCTTATTAAAAAATCGTTTTCATAAATTAATGAAATACTCACTCCGTCAAATTTAGGTTCAACACAATAGGTAATTTGATTTAACAAAGCACCTTCGCAAGCTTTTCGATCAAAGTCATTTAAATCATTTGCATTATAACTGTTTTCCAAGCTTAACATGGGTACTAAATGTGCAACCGTTTCAAAACTATTATGTAAACTATTTCCCACCCTTTGTGTTGGAGAATCATGTACGATAAGTTCAGGGTTAGCTTCCTCTAAATTTTTAAGGTGTTGGTACAATACATCATATTCATAATCACTTATCAGAGGCTGTGCATTGATATAATACTGGTATTCGTGAAATTTGAGAACTTCTTTTAAGGGTACAAGTTGTATTGTTTGCGGAAAATCTATGAACTTTTTCGTAGCTTCTAGAAAGGCTTGTATTTGAACTTTTGTATACATATTTGATAATGTATGCTAAATTACAAATAGTTTTATTCTTTTATTTCCTATTTTTATTAGAATAGTTTGCTTTCAATCATTGAGTATGATGTGCATAGGTAAACTGGTGTAGAATTTAAAAAATAGCTACAAATTATTTAATACCTTTATAGCCTAATAAACTGGTTACAATGTTGCATTCAATGACAGGGTATGGAAGAGCAGAAGCTAATTTAAATGACAAGACATTTTTGATTGAAGTGAAATCTTTAAATGGCAAGCAATTTGATTTGCGTTTAAATATCCCCTCGCTCTTGAAACCATATGAAATTGAAATGCGCAATAAACTAAACGAATCTTTATTGAGAGGAAGTGTAGAGTGTTCAATTTCAGTAAAATCTAATGGAATTGCAAAGCCAGTAAGTATCAATACAGCATTGGCTAAATCTTATTACCAACCCATTGTCGATTTGGCGAATGAATTAGGGATTGAGAAAGAAAATTTATTGAGCACATTGTTAAAATTGCCAGACGTGGTTACATCCACAAATGAAATCATCTCCGAGGAAGAATGGCAGGCTATTTTCAATCTTTTACAGGTTGCTATTGACCACTTGATGTCTTATCGAAAAGAGGAGGGTAAATCGATTGAAAAGGATTTATTGGAAAGAATTGAAGCCATTGAAACGCAACAGTCCAATATTGTTGCATTTGAACCAAATAGAAGAGTTAAAATAAAAGAAGGCCTTGTAAAGTTATTGGAACAACATATAGGAGCCGATAAATATGACAACAATAGATTAGAACAAGAATTAATATATTATATTGAAAAAATTGACATTTCTGAAGAAAAAGTAAGGCTTTCCAATCATTGTACTTATTTTAAGGAAGTCCTTTTTGACCAAGAACCTGCTAAAGGAAAAAAACTTTCTTTTATTTTACAGGAAATGGGTAGAGAGATTAACACAACTGGATCAAAAGCAAACGATATTGACATTCAAAAAAGTGTGATTTTAATGAAGGATGAACTTGAAAAAGCCAAAGAACAAATATTAAATGTCTTGTAAAATGTTTCGAAAAAGTATACATTTTTTTATATTTTCATCTTTACTCTTATGTTTATTTACAAGTTGTCAAACAAAACAACTTTTTGAACAGAACACAATGTATCCCAATCACCAATGGGTTGCTCAAGATGCAAATACATATCAATTTGAAATAACTGATTCCACAGTACCCTATAAAGTTTACTTTGTAATCAGACACCACAATGCGTATCATTATAAAAATATTTGGATTCAATTAAATACAATATCACCCGATCACTCAGTAAGCCAACAAGCGGTAAACATCAACTTAGCTGATGACGAAAAAGGTTGGTTAGGTACTGGGATGGATGATATTTATGAACAGCGTATTCCAATAGGTAATTCAAATGTTCACTTTAAAAAAGGGATGTATAAATTTGTTTTACAACATACAATGCGTGAAGATCCCCTAGAAAATATATTATCTACTGGTATTCGCATTGAAAAAATAAATCCTTAATGCTACGGTATAAAAAATTTACTGAATTGCAATTTATTAGGGTCTTCTATTGGTTGTTTTTAACCTATATGGTTGTTGCATTTGCATGGTGGTATGTGGCTTTGGTGAAACAAAATGAACAAATTGTAGCTATACAATTGGCTTTTGTTCAAAAAAATGATGTTCTTTTTGCCCAAAAAATACAGGGCATACAAAATTTTCAACTGAGGAAGCAAAAACAATATATTGGTGAAGGCGTTACCATTTTATTTCTTTTTTTATTAGGTGCAATATATGTATATCGTTCTTTGAATAGGCAAATACGCTATGCCAATCAACAACAGAATTTCATGATGGCTGTTACACATGAATTAAAAACACCCATTGCCATTACCCAATTAAATATGGAAACTTTGCTCAAGCATCAATTAGACAGTGCCCATCAAAAAAAAATCTTAACGAACTCATTACACGAAACACAAAGACTAGATACTTTATGCAATAATATTTTACTTGCATCTCAACTTGATATGGGCGAATATCAAACGCTGAAACAAGAAATAGAACTTTCATTTATTGTACAAAACACGTTGAATAATTATAAACTTCGTTTCCCAGACCGAATTTTTGAACAAGTAGTTGGGGAAGGAATTTACATCAAAGGGGAATCCGTTTTAATTCAATTGTTACTGAATAATTTAATAGACAATGCCCTTAAATATTCAAGCAATGACACCCCTATATTAATTCAATTGCAACAACAAAAAGATAAAATTAAATTATCAGTTTCAGATGAAGGGGTTGGCATTCCTGAAACAGACAAAGAAAAAATATTTGAAAAATTTTATAGGGTTGGAGCTGAATATACAAGGTCCTCTAAGGGCACAGGGCTTGGTTTATATCTTTGTAAACGAATTGCTAATTTTCACCAAGCAAAATTAGAAGTAAATCCAAACGCACCAAAGGGTAGTATTTTCACATTTACTTATTTTATAAAATAAAATGCAAAAATATTCCATATTACTTGTCGAGGATGAATTGAATTTACATGATGCTTTAAAGCTTAATTTAACGCTAGAAGGGTATGAGGTTAGTTCAGCTTTTGAGGGACAAGATGCCTTAAAAAAAATTGAAAAAGCGCATTTTGATTTAATCATACTTGATGTGATGTTGCCAGGTTTGGATGGTTTTTCTATTACTGAAATGATAAGGTTAAACAACAACCAAACCCCTATTTTGATTTTAAGTGCAAAAAATACAAGCACAAATAAAGTACAAGGATTAAAAATTGGAGCAGATGATTACATGACCAAGCCATTCAATCTGGAAGAATTGTTATTAAGGGTGGGCAAATTGATTCAAAAATCTTCAGCAAATATTCCGATTAATGTAGTTACTCAATTTGAGTTTTCAAATAATCATTTTGATTTTAATGCATCTACTGCAATTAATTTTAGAGGAGAAAAAATAACCCTTACCAAAAAAGAAGCGATGCTGTTAAAGCTTTTAATTGACCATAAAAATACGGTCATAGCCAGAGAACGCATTTTGCAGGCTGTTTGGGGGTATAATGTATTTCCAAATACCAGGACAATTGATAATTTTATTTTGAATTTCAGAAAATATTTTGAAGTCGACCTGCGTCATCCCATACATTTTATATCAATTCGAGGGATTGGCTATAAATTCCAATTGTAGCATTCAGTGCTTGCGTACCAATTCGTAAAATATTCATTTCTAAACAATTTTTTGCCCAATGATACGTTTATAGTATTGTCAATGTTAGCATATGTCACTTTCATCCATACTAGATTTTTTAGAACCTGTCAATCTAGACCTGCTTTCCAAAGATGAGGGGTATAGAGATACCCAACTTGGAAAACATATTCTAGTCAATGAAGGAACCTTGCCAGATATTTCAGCTGCGGACCTTGTTATTATTGGTGCTGGTGAATGCCGAGGCGCTGGCTTTACCATAAATGGACATGTTGCTGCAGATGCCATTAGGGCTGCCTTTTACAATCTTTATTATTGGCATGCGCAGGTGACCGTTGCAGATATAGGAAATGTAAAATTAGGACATTCAATTCAAGACAGCTATGCGGCACTCCGTACGGTGATTTCTGAATTGTTGTTACTAGATAAAAAAGTCTTGATTATTGGTGGCTCACATGATTTAACCCTAGCCCAATACCATGCATATACTTCCATTCCAACACTTGTGAATGCAGTGATAGTGGATGCAAAAATTGACTTAGATTTGGAAGCAAGACTACCAGCAGATCATTTTTTGGAAGAACTATTTACTGGACTTCCCAATCACTTAAATCATTACGCACATATAGGTTTTCAAAGTTATTTCATGCATCCCTATATGTTAGAGACCATCGATAAATTGGGATTTGATTGTTTTAGACTCGGCGTTGTAAGAGAAGGTATTGAGGAAATGGAACCCGTAATTCGGGATAGCCATATGATGAGCTTTGACATCAGTGCAATTCAACACGCACATGCGCCTGCTAACAGGATAACGCCTAATGGTTTTAATGGGGAAGAAGCCTCTGTTTTGATGCAATACGCAGGGATGAGTTGGAAAACGAGCACCATTGGATTGTTTGGATACCAGGCGGAATTAGATCAAAATGGATTAACTGCCATACAAATGGCTCAAATGATTTGGTATATTATGGATGGTGTACATAAAGGTAAAAAAGAAGCCCCATTGGCCGATTTGGAAAAATTTAAAGAATTCCATATTGTATTTTCAGATATTGAAACTAAATTTTTACAAAGTAAAAGTACAGGCCGTTGGTGGATGCAATTGCATGACAATCAATGGTACCCTTGTAGTTATAAAGATTATTTAGTAGCTTCCAATAACGAAATTCCAGAAAGATGGTTAAGAGCATTAGAAAGAGAATAAAGTCAAATTTTTATTTAGCCTGTACGTTATTCGTTTTATTGATCATGAGTTCCTGTGGTATTCAAAAAGCACAGAAAACATTATTGAATGCAAGTTCATTAAAGGGAGCGCATGTTGGCATTGCTGTTTTTAACGAAACGACTAATGAGTGGGTTGATAAATACCAGAGTGACCATTATTTTACACCTGCAAGTAATACAAAAATTCAATCTTGTTATTTAGGAATGAAGTATTTGAAGGACTCCATTCCTGGCTGGCAATTTGCAGAAAATAACGATTCCATTTTTTTAATGCCCTTAGGTGATCCCAGTTTTTTGCATCCTGATTTTGCTTATCAACCCATTGCGGATATAATAACCAAAACCAAAAAACAAATAGTTTTGTGTTTACCAAGTACCCCCGATCAATTTGCTACTTATGGAAGGGGCTGGTCCTGGGACGATTTTGCGGAAGACTATCAGCCCGAAAGAAATAGGCTTAACATATACGGCAATGTTGTGACGTTCACAAAAAATGATAATGGAACTGCCATCAATCCGGCTTATTTTACCAAATTACAGGGTGTGCCCAATTATAATGCATTTTGGACCCGTGAAAAAGTAAAAAATCAATTTTATGCTATGTCGGATTCAACAAAGCGCTTGTTGCAACAAGTACCTTTTATTACCGACAACCAATACATTTTGTCAAAAGCACTTATTGAAGATTCCCTACATCCATTTAAACCTATTGTTATTAAAAATGGTTGGTCGCCAACTCAATCAATTATTGTTAAAACTGCACCAACAGATACCTTACTTAAAATTATGATGAACAGAAGTGATAATTTTTTTGCGGAACAAGTTTTACTCATGACCAGTCAAAAATTATTAGGGAGGATGGATGACGCAGCAATTATTGATACAATAGTAAAAACTGATTTTGCCAATTTCCCACAAAAACCGTTGTGGGTGGATGGAAGTGGATTGAGCCGATTTAATTTAACAACACCTGAGAACTATATTTATTTGTTACAAAAAATTGAAAATGAATTTTCAATGGAAAGAATTAAGGGTGTTTTTGCGCAAGTTGGTAAAGGAACTTTAAGCACCTATTATCAAAATATACCTGGTACGATGTATGCTAAAACAGGGACATTGGGAAATCAAATTGCTTTAAGTGGATTTATAATTACCAATACTGGGAATAGGTTATTATTTTCTGTGTTGGTGTCAAATCATGTTAGTCCAAAAACCTATCCAGTGCGTCATGCTGTTGAGGAATATTTAACTGCCATTGCGGGTCAAAATGAGTAATTATTTACTAAAAAGCTGGTCCAAAAAATTTTCATTGTATTGAATATAGGTAGGTGCACCACTTGCAGTTACCTGTGGAATGGTACAATCAAATAGCGACTCAATTATACGATGCATCTCTTTTTGAGATAAGGATTGGCCTGCTTTAATCGCTGCTTGTCTGGCTAAACATCGTATAATTTTTTCTCTTTTACTAAATTTAATATCGCCACTAAAGTGCTTAAATTGTTCTAGTAAAAGCTCTATGGTATTTTTTTCATTGCCCGAAATTGTATCTGCAGGTATCCCTTGTATGATAAAACTATTTTGACCAAAGGGTTCGATTTCATATCCAATAAGTGCTAAATCTTGTATAAAATCTGTAAGTAAAATAGCATCTGTAACACTTAGTGCTATCATGACTGGAAACAAACTTTTTTGTGTACTGTATTTATGCAAACTCGCTTTTTGGTATTTTTCATACAAAACTCTTTCATGTGCTAGTTGCTGATGAACAATAATAATACCTGCACCTACTGGAGCTACGATATAGGTATTGTTTATTTGTAAGAGGGTAGCTTCTTCATTTACGGTAATTTTTTTATCTTCCTTATAAAGTCCCATAGAGGAAGGTTTGACAATATATTCATCATTTATAATTCCCGATTCATTTTGATTTTGTGAGCTCGGAATTTCAGTAAAAAAACTTTTCCATTCTTTTCCGTAAGTATCACTTGATCTTGGAATTAAATGAGCTTGATTTTTTTGGGTAAAACTTGCGTATAGCGCATTATGAGTGGCGTTTGTTTTTTGTTCAGCAGAAAATGGTTTTTGGATGGCATCCATTTGTTGAATGGAAGCCTCTAATGAAAAATCCAAGGACGGAGCAATACTAAATTGTGCTAAGGCGTGTTTTACGGCCGCTTGTACAAAAGCGTAGATAATTTTATCGTCTTCAAATTTAATTTCTTGTTTTGTTGGGTGGACATTAATATCAACTTTCGAAGGATCGACATCAATGTATAAAAGATAACTTGGAAAGTTTTCTTTGGGGATAAGTCCATCAAAAGCATTGGCAATGGCATGATGCAAATAGGCACTTTTAATAAAGCGACGGTTTACAAAAAAGTATTGGTCACTTCTTGTTTTTTTTGCAGTATCTGGTTTACCTACAAATCCTGAAATGGTTAAGTAATCTGTTTTTTCTGCAACAGCAACTAATTTTGTTTGATACGGATTGCCTAATACCTGAATCGCTCTTTGTTTAAAACTACCCGATTCCCAATGAAAAATTTCCTGGCCATTATTCGTAAAGCTGAAAAATATTTCAGGAAAGGCAAGTGCAACTCTGGTATACTCTTCAATAATATGTTTTAGTTCGGCAGAATTGCTTTTTAAAAAATTACGTCTTGCAGGCACATTGAAAAATAAATTTTTCATGCTAATATTAGTTCCCACTGAACAGGCAATTGGACTTGTTTCCAAAACCTGACTGTTTTCAATTTCAACCATAGTTCCAAGTTCATCCTGTGCTTGTCTGGTTTTTAAACTTACCTGTGACACAGCAGCAATAGAGGCTAAAGCTTCCCCTCTAAATCCCATTGTTCTTATTTGAAATAAATCCTCAATCGAACTTATTTTACTGGTAGCATGTCTTGCAAAAGCATTTTGTGCATCAATTGGGTTCATCCCCTTGCCATTATCTATAACCTGTATCAATGCCTTACCTGCGTCATTGATAATTAATTTGATTTCAGTGGCCCCGGCATCTACTGCATTTTCCAATAATTCCTTTACCGCACTTGCAGGCCGTTGAATGACTTCACCTGCAGCAATTTGATTGGCGATATGATCAGGTAATAAATGAATTTGATTGGTCACGAATAAATCGATTAAAGTGTGTAAAAGTAGTAAATTTGCTACTTAAAATCTCATCTAATGCAAAGAACTGCCGACATACAAAAATTACCTTTTCAATACCTTCCAAGCACCTTTACCGTAAAGGAATGGGCTGATGTTGAACCCTTTTTTAAGGAACTTTCTGAACGTACCCTAGAAAGCAAGCTTGAATTGGAAAAATGGTTAATGGACCTTAGTGAATTGGAAGCTTTTATTAGTGAAGATGCATGCTGGAGACAAATTAAAATGACTTGTGACACGACAGATAAATCATTGGAAGATGCCTTTACGTATTTTTGTATGGAAATTCAACCAAAAATGCAACCTTATGCGAATGCATTGAATAAAAAATTAATTGATTGTTCTTATACGAGCCAACTAGACCCTGCTATTTATTTTACTTACTTGCGTTCTGTCAAAAAAAGTATTGAATTGTTTAGAACTGAAAACATTCCTTTGCAAGCTGAGTTAAGTGTGTTGCAACAACAATATGGTGCGATTGCTGGCAAAATGTCGATTGAAATGAATGGGCAAGAATATACTTTACAACAAGCCGCACAGTTTTTAGAAAATGAAAACAGGGCTGTAAGAGAGGAGGCCTATAGAAAAATTCAAGAGCGTCGATTACTAGATCAGGATGCAATACATCAATTGTTTACGACTTTAATTCAAAAAAGACATCAAGTAGCCATAAATGCAGGCTTTGAAAATTATCGTGATTTTAAGTTCGCAGAATTAGGCCGTTTTGATTACACTAAAGAAGACTGTTTCCAATTCCATGAGGCAGTTAAATTACATGTGCTTCCATTGATTGATAAAATTTATGAAAGAAAAAAACAAAAATTAGGCTTGGCTGTTTTAAAACCTTGGGATACTGAAGCGGAACCAACTGGCACTAAACCCTTAAGACCGTTTACTGACGGGAAAGATTTATATGACAAAACAGTGGCTTGTTTTGAAAAACTCAATCCCTTTTTTGCAGCATGTTTGCGTAAAATGAATGAGTTAAATCATTTTGATTTAGAAAGTAGAAAAGGCAAAGCACCAGGAGGTTACAACTGCCCGTTGGCTGTATCAGGGGCTCCTTTTATTTTTATGAATGCTGCTAGTCAAATGAGTGATGTTACCACCATGCTGCATGAAGGGGGTCATGCCATACATTCTTTTTTGGCTCATCCTTTGTCATTGAGTGCTTTTAAAGAATACCCGATGGAAATTGCCGAGGTTGCAAGTATGTCTATGGAATTGTTTACCATGAATCATTGGCAGTCCTTTTTTGATCATGAAGATGACTTAAAACGTGCAAAAGAACATCAATTGGAACGCACAATAACCATATTTCCTTGGATAGCCATCATCGACAAATTTCAACATTGGGTGTATGAAAATCCAAATCATACCATTGAAGAAAGAACCCAACATTGGACCGCTATTTTAAAAGAATTTTCTACTGATTGCATAGATTACACTGGACTAGATTTGTATAGAGCAATAGGTTGGCAGAAACAACTCCACTTGTTTGAAGTGCCTTTTTATTATATTGAATATGGCATTGCACAATTAGGGGCAATTGGTATGTGGATGCAGTATCAAAAAAATCCTACCCAAGCTATAGAAAACTATATGAATGCTTTGGCATTAGGGGGTACAAAAACATTACCAGTCTTATACAAAACAGCAGGATTAACCTTTAATTTTTCTCCAGCGTATGTTAAAACATTAATGGATTTTACCAACGAAGAATTGGTTAAACTTTATCATTAAGATTTAGGCGATCCTTGAGGGCTGTTTTGTGGGGGACGATTGTTATTGGACCTTGGTCCATTGTTATTTCGAGGTCCTTGATTGCCTCTTGGTCCTTGATTTGGTCTGGGACCATTCGTAGGGGTAAAATTGCGTTGTCCGTTGTCTCTACGACGACGGTCATTTTTCTCCAATGACTTTAAACTAATTTGACCCACAACATCCACAAAGGAAGGTTCCACTTCCTTTGGTTTAGACCCGGTTAATTCAATAGCTTGTAATTCATCAACTGTAATACCTTGTTGGTTTAATTTTTTTATCTCTATGACACGCTCTATTGTGAGCGGATAATGTTTTGTGTTATTGGGTAATGTATACCACATTAAATTTTTAAAAATATCCTTTTTGATTAAAAAGGCTTGTCCCATTGCGGTTTGTAAAGTATCTGCATAATCAGGAAAACCTTGTAGTGCATCTAGGTAGGTATCTAATTCAAAATTCAAACAACATTTTAAACGGCCACATTGACCACTTAATTTTGTTTGGTTGATGGATAAATTCTGGTATCGTGCAGCTGTTGTATTTACACTTTTAAAATCATGCAACCAAGTACTGCAACAAAGTTCGCGCCCACAACTTCCAATTCCACCCAATTTTGCAGCCTCCTGTCTTATTCCAATTTGGCGCATTTCAACCTTTACCTTAAACTCTCCCGCAAAGATTCGAATCAATTCTCTGAAATCAATTCTATCATCAGCAGTATAAAAGAAAGTAGCTTTTTTACCATCCGCTTGCAATTCAACCTCACTTAACTTCATTGCTAGTTTCAGGTTGGTAGCATGTGTACGACTACGTGCTAAAATATCCGCCTCCCTACTTTTACTAATCTTGAATGTTTCTATTTCTCTCTCGGCGCTAGGTCTTAGAATTTTTTTCATATCAGGATTAAATTCATCTAATCCTCTTTTTTTCAATTGAAGCCTTACCAATTCTCCTGTAAGAGAAACTTCCCCCAGGTCGTATCCATTTACACCCTCTACTGTTACATAGTCACCTTTTTCAAATTGTTGTAGTGTTGTATTTCGGAAAAAATCTTTTCGACTCCCTTGTTTAAAGCTTACCTCTATTACCTTACATTGACTGTCTTTATCATCAATCGGTAAGTCACGTAACCAATCGTGCACGTTTAACCGGTTACAAGCACCCGTACTGCATCCACCGTTGCTTTTGCAACCTCCTGGTTTACCAGTTCCACATGATCCACATCCCATATATAAATAATTCAAACTGTTAATGAATAAAATACCCAACTAAGTTACTTTCTCAACAAAACAATATGACTTAGCCTTTTGTCAAAATTAAGCTTTTGTTCTGAATGATGTGATAGAACTTGATCCCTAATGCCATAAATAACATTTTTGGATTTGCATTGCGCTCAATATGGTATACTGCCTTGTCTATTTCCTGTACAATGGCCTCTAATTGACCAATACCCGCAATTTTATTGATTCTGAGGGCAAAATCCTTTAAGGCGGGGTCTAAAGGCAACTCATTTCCCAACACTTTAAGCCGTATACTTTGTTCTAATAAGTGGTTAAAATATTTTAAAAATTGCTTTTGAGGCTCTCTTCCCATTTTACTTGTTTCTTCAACCCATTTTAATTGAGCAAGTGGCCCCCCTTTTACAATAGCATTCAGCCAGTTTCTGATTTGTGTCAAAAAATCGGTGTCACTATGTTGTGCTAAATGCAATGCCTCCCTATAATTTCCATCTACAATTGAGGCTATTTGAGCAGCTATTTCAGGGGCTAATTTTTCATTTTTTAATAATGCCTGTTCAATTTCTAGATTCGTTAGTCTAGGCACTTTAATAAATTGACAACGACTTAGTATAGTAGGTAAAATTTGCTCATCTGAGTTTGCAACCAATATGAAAATCGTATTTGGGGGTGGTTCTTCAATTAATTTTAATAATTTATTTCCTTCCTTTCCCAAATATTCAGGCATCCACATAACGAGCACTTTGTAGGCACTTTCAAAGCTTTTAAAAGATAATTTTTTTATGATTTCAGCACATTCATCTGCACTGATATTACCTTGTTTGTTTTCAGCTTTTATAAATTGTAACCAATCAAAAACATTGCCATAAGGGTTTGTATTCATGAACGCTCTCCATGCATCTATAAAATGGGAACTTATATTTTTAGCGCCTGGTTTTTCGGTTATACTTGGAAATGAAAAATGAAGATCAGGATGCATTAATTGACTCGCTCTATGATAAGCAGGTAATTCAGCAATTTCTTCTGGACTGTAAATTTTTTGGGTTACAAAAGCTTCAGGTGTGCCAAACAAATCAACCCCAGCTGTTGATACATCTCTGTTAGGGATACTTACAATGTATTGGGCAAATGCAATTGCAAGCGGCAAAGCGCCAGCACCCTCTGGTCCAACAAAAAGCATGGCATGGCTCAAACGTTGGTGCTGCACCAATTCAACAAGTTGTTTTTTTAGCTTTTCATGACCAATGATCTCGCTCAATAACATTCAACGAAGATAATGGATACTTGGTGAAGGTCGTTATTTTAAATGCGCCAAAATTTCTTGGCTATCAGGTGTTGTACCACTAGGATAATAAGCAATCATTTTCCCATTTTCATCCAGTAAAAACTTATTAAAATTCCAAGTGATGGTAGCGTTCAGGACACCATTTTTTGACTTTTGGGTTAACCATTGGTAAATAGGGGCTATATTTTCCCCTTTTACATTTATTTTATCAGCAAGCGGAAAAGTAACTCCATAATTTTTTTTACAAAAACTAACAATTTCTTCGTTGGTACCTGGTTCTTGTTCACCAAATTGATTACAAGGAAAACCAATGATTACCAATTTGTTTTTATAAAGTTCGTATACTTTTTCTAATGCCTCATATTGAGGAGTGTACCCACATTTGCTAGCCGTGTTCACCACTAAAATTTTCTTGCCACTGAAAGAAGCAAAATTAATTTGTTTTCCATCAATTCCCTTCACTTGAAAATTATGGATACTTTGGCTGTTGGCAAAAATGGCACTTGTTATCATAAAAAGGGTAGCTATTATTTTCATGTATTTAATTTTATACACTGAATATAACAATAAATTATTAAAATTGTTTAATCCAATGTATAAGCGGCGGTATAAACAAAGATAGCGCTTGGTTTGGCTTTTTGGATACATTGCACGGCCGCTTCAATGGTAGCACCCGTAGTTAACACATCGTCTATTATTAATATATTTTTATTCAATAAACACTGATCATTTTGTAGGGTGAACATTTTATTTGTATGAATACCTCTTTGTAAACGATCCTTTTTTGTCTGTGTAGCTGTATTTTTTGTTTTCACAAGTCCTTCAAACAAGGGAATTAGAATGCCATTCGCTAACATGGCTTCACAAATTAATTTAGTTTGGTTAAAACCCCTTTTTCGCATTCGAAAGGCACTAATAGGGATGGGTATTAAATAATCAATGGGGGAAGTGAATGGAATTTTTAAAATATCTTGCGCAATAAGTTTGCCGAGCAAATAACCTGCTTTTTTATTTTGATTGTATTTTAGCTCAAAAATTATGCGTTGAACAATGCTTTCTTTGGTAAAAAATAAAATTGAATTGACTTTTTGTATAGACACTCTACCCCAAAAAAGCTTGTCAATTGGACTATTGGATAGCTTTGAAAAATGGGTATAGGGAAGCAAAATTTCACATTGGTTACAAATGATTTGCTCATTTGACAATGCTTCTGAAGCACACTGTAAACAAACCTGAGGATAAAACAAATGCATGAATCCTTCCCAATAACTTTGAAAAGAAAAATGCATTGTATGCCCTTTACTTGCCATTAAAAAAACAGTCGATATGCTTCATCAACTCTTTCAATAGGTATGATTTGTATACTATGTTTTTTGGGTTCAATTCCTTTATTGTTAAATGCAGAGATATAAATTTTTTCAAATCCTAATTTTTCTGCTTCTGCAATGCGTTGTTGAATTCTATTCACCGCTCGTATTTCACCATTTAAACCTACTTCTCCCGAAAAGCATATGCCTTGAGGCAAGGGAACATCTTCATACGAGGATAATAAAGATAGAATGATGGCTAAATCTAAGGAAGGGTCTTCAATTTTTAGACCTCCAGCGATATTTACAAAAACATCCTTCATGCCAAAAGCAAAGCCACCCCGCTTTTCCAATACAGCTAATAACAATTGTAATCTTCTTAAATCAAATCCAGTTACAGTTCGCTGAGGTGTTCCATATACACTTTGTGTGACCAAAGCTTGGACTTCAATTAACAAAGGACGCATCCCTTCCATACTTGCAGCGATTGTACTCCCACTCAAGGAATCATTGCGTTGTGCAATTAAAAATGCAGAAGGATTATTGACAACTTTCATTCCTTGACCAGTCATTTCATAAATACCCAATTCACTTGTACTTCCAAAACGATTTTTAAGGGTGCGCAACATTCGATAGGCATAATGTCGATCCCCTTCAAATTGTAAAACGGTGTCAACCATATGTTCCAATATTTTAGGTCCAGCAATAGTGCCCTCTTTGGTAATATGTCCAATTAAAAATACAGGTGTACCGGTTTCTTTTGCAAATTTTTGAAACTCAGCTGCCGTTTGTTTTATTTGAGAAATGCTACCTGCTGCTGCTTCGATTAAATTGGATTCCAATGTTTGAATGGAATCCACAATCACAACTGTTGGCTTTAATTTTTTGATGGCTTTAAAAATAGCTGGCGTACTTGTCTCTGTTAATAGATAAAAATTTTCATTTTCTAAACTTAATCTATCTGCACGCATTTTAATTTGTTGGATACTTTCCTCACCACTGATATACAAAACGGTTTGATCTCGCATCATTAAACCTTGTTGTAGAAACAAAGTGCTTTTACCAATACCTGGTTCTCCAGCAACTAGCACGATGGAGCCAAGTACTATACCACCACCCAATACTCTATTTAATTCCGGATCAGCGCTGTTAATTCTTTTTTCCGATTGGCTGTCTACTTCATTGATGGCAATGACTTGTGTGCCCTTTTGTTGGGTGGTATAGGATTCCCAACTAGCTTCTTTCCTTTCCCCCTTTTCTATTAACTCTTCGGTGAAGGTATTCCACTCATTACATGCTGGACATTTACCTGCCCATTTAGCAGCTTCATAGCCACAATTAGTACAAAAAAATGCTGACTTAGCTTTGCTCATACCTTAAAGATAGGGGCTATTTAAAATTTAGTGGAAGTAATTACCGAAATTATATTACAATTTGATCACTTCGAGATGTTCATCTAAGAATTTGTATTCTACTAAATGACTTTTATTTTCAGATTGAGATTTTAATTTGATTTTATATTTACGTTTCCACTTTTTCAAGATACTGTTAAATATACCTTTTGTTAAATGGGAATGTATAATAGGGTGTACTAAAATGTGCAATCGCTTATGTCCATGGGTTGCTAAGTAAGCAATTTTCTTTTCCATTTCATCTTCCAATAATAAGGTAGCGGTAATTTTGCCAGTCCCATTACAAGCTGGGCAATCCTCAGTTGTATTAATCGTAACCTCTGGCCTAATTCTTTGGCGGGTTGCTTGTAATAGTCCAAATTTAGAAATTGGCAAAACGGTATGCCTAGCTCGGTCTGATTTCATGAATCCATCCAATGCTTCTTGTACTTTTCGTTTGTTATCAGGAAGCTTCATGTCAATAAAGTCGATCACAATAATACCACCTATATCTCTAAGCCTTAACTGACGGGCGATTTCTTCGGCTGCTTCTAAGTTGGTTTGTAGTGCATTTTCCTCTTGGTTGTTGCTAACACTTTTGTAACCACTATTCACATCAATTACATGTAAGGCTTCGGTATGTTCAATGATTAAATAAGCACCACTGTTTAAATTCACTGTTTTTCCGAAAGAAGATTTTACCTGCTTTGTAATTCCATATTGATCAAATATTTCTTGATCCCCTGCATGAAGACTTAAAATATTTGCTTTTGTTGGAGCAATTCTTTGCAAATAATGTAAAGTAATATCAAATATTTTTTTGTCATTGACAACAATCTTGTTAAAGTCTTCATTTAATAAATCTCTTAAAATACTAGTTGTCTTACTTTCTTCACTCATAATTCTAGCAGGAGCAATGGCTCCTTTTAAATTTGACTGAATCATCTTCCAATTTTCCACCAAGGTTAATAAATCTTCATGTAACTCTGCGGTCGATTTACCCTCAGCAGCTGTACGTACAATCACCCCAAAATTTTTCGGTCTAATTGCATCCATCATTTTTTGTAACCTTTTGCGCTCCTCCCCACTATGTATCTTTTTAGATACAGCTACAATTTCATTAAAAGGGGTTAATACAATAAAACGTCCAGCTAAGGAAAGTTCACAGCTTAATCTTGGACCTTTTGCAGCTATGGGTTCTTTTAAAATTTGAACTAAAAGGGTAGGTTTACCATTTAACACCTCACTTATTTTACCTGTTTTAACAATTTCAGGGGCTGTTTGAAATTTTGAAAAATCAAAGCTATTGTCATTGTTATGAACGACTTCTTTTGTGAATTTGATGATGGATTTAATATAAGGACTTAAATCTGTATAGTGCAAAAAAGCATCTTTTTCAAAACCAACATCTACGAAAGCTGCATTTAATCCAGGAATTATTTTTCGTACTTTTCCTAAATATAAATCACCTACGGCCCATCTGGAATCCATTTTTTCATTATGGATCTCAACCAATTTCTTGTCTTCTAATAAAGCAATTTCAACTCCATTAGCAGTACTATTTATGATTAAATCTTTATTCACTATTAGCAACTTTTAAATGCATATAGCATGCCTTATCAACAGCATAGCTTATGCGTAAATGTTAGTAAACACTGCCACTTTACGAAGGAAGGTAAAGGTAAAGGTAAAGTTGCTAAGTAGAATAGTGGCGTGTTTTTTGAAAAAAATACAAGCATGTTTCTAAACAGAAGCATACTTGTATTGGGGAAGAAAATTATTTATTTTTCTTCTTATGACGGTTCTTTCTTAAACGTTTTTTTCTTTTGTGCGTCGCAATTTTATGACGTTTTCTTTTTTTACCACAAGGCATGTCCGATAATTTTTGTTATTAAAAATGTTATTTCTTCACTTATTTTTTTAGGTCTTTAATCCTTTTATCAATCGCTTCTTTAGCAGCTGGGTTTTTTAAGTATGTTTTTAATTTATTATACCAATCAATTGCCATCTCTTTTTGGTCAGTTAATTCGTAGCATTCAGCAAGATTAACCATTGCTTCTAAATTACTAGGATCAACTTTTAAAATAGTAGTGAATCGTTCAATCGCTTTAGGGTATTGACCCGATTTTTTACCACCTAAGCCCAATATGAATTGTCCGTATAAATTTTGCGGATTTTTATCTACGACTTCTTTGACTTTTAATATGCCTTGCATTGGATTGTCTGAAATATTTCCAAACAAATAACAGGCACCTAAATTAATTTTCGCGGAATCATTATTAGGATTTAAGACCAAGGCTTTTTCTAAAAGAACTTTTGCATTTGATGCCATCCAATTCAGCATGGCAGGAGGTGCTTCCGGCGTTGTAAGGTTGTCTATCAACTGCTGGGCTGCAAAAGTGAGGCTTTTTTCAGAATTTTCCAACAAAGCAGCACGGTAAGTATAATATAAATAAGGTTCCAACCTTTGAGCGGAGTCGGCCCAGAACTGAGCCAAATGCGTAAATACGCGTAAGCTATCAACGGATAATTTTGAATTAACTAATTGATTTTCAATACTTAATAACGAAATTTTTTGACTAGCAGTTAAGGAGTTTTTGGCTCCGTTTATCAAAGATTCGGAGCTAATTTCACTAGAAATTGTATTACTAGCACTTGCCATTTCAACCTTTTTTTTAGTCCTTGGTACAAAAAAGAAGGTTGCTAAAAACAAAATAGTAGCAAAAATTACAACAAATAACTGGGGCTTTTTCAAATTGGATCAATTTCCTGCAAAGGTAACTACTTAAGTCTTTCTTTTACTTCGTTTACAAATTCTTTTGCAGGTTTAAAAGCAGGTATAAAATGCGCTGGAATGGGCACTGCTTCATTTTTTTTAATGTTTCGTCCAATTTTAGCTGCTCTTTTTTTAGTTATAAAGCTACCAAAGCCTCTTATGTATATGTTTTGACCATTCGATAAGCTTTCTTTCACTTCTTTAAACATTCTTTCTAAAGTCATTAAGACATCAACTTTAGGAATTTGTGTTTCAGCAGCAATTTTATTAATGAGATCAGATTTTCTCATGAAGTTGGATTTAAATGTTTCGTTCTTAAAAATAAATTAATTTTTATCTTTCTGCAACTAAATTTACTAGTTTTTATATATATGTCTTGGATAATTTGTCAAATAATGCATACTTAAAATTGACATATTCAAATTTATACTTTTAATATTTCCTTATTTATAGGGTACAATTGCTTAATTATGCCTATTTTATTCCATTTTTGCCCTGATGAATACGAAATTTACCAAATTATTGCTCGCCTGGGATAAGAAATCTAATTTCAGAAAAATGCCTTGGAAAGCTGAGAAGGATCCCTATAAAATATGGTTAAGTGAGATAATTTTACAACAAACTAGGGTGGAGCAAGGTTTAAAATATTATGAAAAATTCATATCTAATTATCCAAGCATTCAGGATTTAGCCATAGCCAATGAAGACCAAGTTTTTAAGTTATGGGAAGGGCTTGGTTATTATAATAGATGTCGCAATTTGATATACACTGCTAAGTATATTGTTAAGGAAATGAATGGCAAATTTCCAAATCAATACCAAGAGATTTTGAAATTAAAAGGGGTAGGGCCTTATACTGCTGCAGCAATTGCTTCCTTTGCCTATAATTTACCTTATGCGGTAGTGGATGGAAATGTTTTCAGGGTGTTTGCACGCTATTATGGAATTCATACCCCCATTGACACGAAAGAAGGATTACTTGAATTCAATGAAATTGCAAAGCTCAATTTAGCGACTGAACAAGCAGGGATCTATAATCAGGCACTAATGGATTTTGGAGCCACTGTTTGTAAGCCAATGTCTCCATTGTGTTCGGAATGTACACTAAAAAATTCATGCGAAGCTTTTTTGCAGCAAAAAGTAGGTCAACTTCCTTTGAAACTGAAGGTAATCGAAAAGAAAATAAGATACTTTGATTATTTTATTTTTTCATTTCAAGGAAAAGTGTTGATTCAAAAAAGAGCAATGGGAGATATTTGGGCTGGGCTTTTTCAATTTTATTTAGTGGAAAATGATAAAATGGTTTCGGTGGATACGACCTATTTTGAAAAAGTGCTTACCCATCAATTGTTGATAGAGATACAATACACAGTGATTGAAAAAGAATATAGGACTTATCAGCAACAGTTAACCCATCAGCTTTTAACAATAAGATTTTTTACCATTCATTTAAATTCCATGCCTAAAATATTTGAAAAAGGAATTTGGGTGCTTTACCAACAACTAAAGGATTATGCACTTCCTAAATCAATTAACACATTCTTAAAAGATGAAAATTTAACAACTTGAATAGAATATCTCATTTAATTGGTAACTTTCCATTGAAAAACAAATATAAATTGGAATATTTTTCGCGTATTATTTTTCTGACTTCAACTGATGTAAGTTCAAAGTTACAACTAGACAGCTCCCTACTATTGTTGGTTTCTTTATTGTTATTTCTTTCTTTTTCAATTGCAGGTGCTGAAGTAGCATTTTTTTCTCTGTCTTACAAAGACATCCAAATTTTAAAAACTAAAAATAATAAAACGATAAAGCGAATTGTTGTGCTTTTGGAAGACCCTAAAAAGTTACTAACTTCAATGCTCATCGCAAATAGCTTTATTAATATTTGTATTATTTTGATTGCAAATATTTTAATCAATGATTTGTTTTCATTTGATCAAATAAGTATACCAGGTGTTGAGTTTATCATTAAAGTAGTTGCCGTCACTTTGTTGCTTTTATTTTTTGGTGAAATATTACCTAAAGTAATGGCTACACAAAATAATGTTCGGTTTGCAAGTGATTTTGGGGGCATCATTCAAGTTGTCTATTTTATTTTTTCAAAGCCAAGTAGTATTATGGTAAAGTATACTAATATCATTGAAAATAAATTAGCTACTAAAAATTATGGTACCTCATACAGTATGGAGGAATTAGATCATGCAATTGATTTAACCTCTACACCCAATCAACAAGAAAATGAGAAAAAGATATTAAAGGGCATCGTAAAGTTTGGAAACATTACTGTTAAACAAATAATGAAAACAAGACTAGATGTGTATGGAGTAGAGGAGTCTATAGGATTTGATGCATTACTAGAACATATTAAAGAACACAATTACAGTCGATTTCCAGTTTATAAGGATGATTTAGATACCATTGTAGGTATGATTCACACAAAAGATGTGTTGCCTCATATAAAGAAATCTAAAGAATTTAAATGGAGTTCATTGATCAGACCAGCTTATTTCGTTCACGAACAAAAAATGATCGAAGATTTATTAAAAGAGTTTCAATTAAAAAGAATTCATTTTGCCATTGTTGTAGATGAATTTGGCGGCACCAGCGGCATTATTACACTAGAGGATATTTTAGAAGAAATTGTTGGAGATATAAAAGATGAATTTGATGAAGAGGAATCTATGATAAAAAAAGTAGATGATTTTCATTATTTGGTGGAAGGAAAAACAACCATTATTGACTTTTGTAATTTTATAGAAATTTCTACAAGTTATTTTGATAGTGTCAAGGGAGAAAGTGATACGGTAGCAGGATTGTTTTTAGAATTGGCCGGTGCATTTCCAACCTTACAACAAGTTGTAAAATTTAAACAATTTAGCTTCACCGTTTTAGACATTCAAAAAAATAGAATTCATAAAATTCAATTAATTATTAATCCGCAGCCTGGCATTGCCTCAGAAAATGTTTAGCCATAAATTCATTGTCCTTTTATGCAGTGCAGTTAGCATACTAAGTGCTTGCAATAGTCCCTATATCCCTAAAAAAAAGGGGTATGAAAAAATGAATTTCCCCCCAAAAACATACCAATTTTTTAACGAAAAAGGGTATGCATATGCTTTTGAATATCCCACATATGCTCAAATAGATAAAAAGATTAATTATTTTGGTGACAATGTACAAACTGCAGGATGGATTAACATCAATTTCCCAGCGTATAATGCCACCATTTATGTTAGTTACAGATCCATTCAGTCGAATCAATTTGATACACTCGTTAAAGATGCATATACTTTTGCATACAATCATGGCAGTAAGGCCAATTCAATAGAAGACTCTGTATTCACTACCCAAAATGGAGTAAGGGGTGTTTTTTTTCATATTGCTGGGGATGTGGCTACCAATTATCAATTTTTTTTAACGGATTCTCTCCACCATTTTTTTAGAGGAGCACTCTATTTTGACACAACCCCAAATGAAGATTCCTTAGCACCGTCCAATGCTTTTTTATATAAAGACCTTACTCATTTAGTAAATACTTTTCGTTGGAAATAATGATATCTTTGTAATACAATTATTTTTATGATTATTATTGATTCTGTTTTAGTGAGTGATGAGGTAGTGGAAGAACAGTTTGTTTGTGATTTATCAAAATGTAAAGGGGGATGTTGTGAAGATGGCGATGCAGGTGCACCCCTTGAATCTACTGAGAAAGAATACATTAAGGAATACTATTCTATTGTAATGGATTATATGACACAAGAAGGCATTAAGGAAGTGCAACAGGTGGGTCATTTTTTGTATGATAGAGAGTTTGGCTGGGTCACCCCTACCATTAATGGCCAAATTTGCGCTTATGGAAAAAAAGATAAACAAGGCGTGATCAAATGTGCATTTGAACAAGCGTATACTGATGGAAAAATACCTTGGAAAAAGCCAATCAGTTGTCATTTATTCCCCATAAAAATTACGAAAAGCACTACTGATCCGGGTGTTGACTATGTTAATTATGAACCAAGGGAAGACCTTTGTGCAGCAGCTTGCACTTTAGGGGTTACTTTAAAAATACCTGCTTATGAATTTTTAAAAGAGGCCATTGTAAGAAAGTATGGTGTTGCGTTTTATGAAGCTTTGGACGCTTCCGCAAAACATTTACAAATAAAAAATTAGTTATACATGAACAGCATTTACGCCGATTCATTTTTTAAAAACAGTGCCGAAAAAGCATTTGATAGCGAACATCGACGTAAAATTAATTTTAACATAGGAAAGTACAACGCAGTGGTGCCAAAGGGATTGGCGCAGTTTAGTGATTTAGAACAGGTAAGAGCAATGGCGAAAAATAGAAAGTGGGAAGCCATTGAACATTTAGACACCTATTTAATTCAGTTTGAAGAACGCATTACACAAAAAGGGGCTAAAGTGCTTTGGGCAGAAGATAGCCTTCAAGCCTTAAAGTACATTGGAGAAATTTGCGTTGAAAAAAAATGCAAATCCATTGTAAAAAGCAAGAGCATGGTTACAGAGGAGCTTCATTTAAATACTTATTTGGAATCCATCGGGGTTGAAAGTGTAGAAACCGATTTAGGAGAATATATACAACAACTAGATGGCGAAGCCCCCTATCATATAGTTACGCCAGCAATGCATAAAAGCAAAGAAGATGTAGCAAAATTATTTGCCGAAAAATTAGGAACGGACATAAATTTAACACCTGAAGCACTTACACTGGTTGCTAGAAAAAATTTAAGAGAAAAATATTCAACTGCTGAAATTGGTATTTCAGGCGCTAATTTTATCATTGCTGATATTGGTGGCATTGCGTTGACGGAAAATGAAGGAAATGCTCGGTTATCTGTGTCCATGCCTAAAACGCATATTGTCATTGTTGGTATTGAAAAAGTGATCCCTTCCATAACAGATTTATCTTTATTTTGGCCACTACTTTCAAGTTATGGAACCGGCCAACAATTAACAGTTTATAATAGTATCATTACTGGGCCGAAGCAATATTCTGAGGTGGATGGTCCTGAGGATATGTATATTATTTTATTGGACAATGGACGAACTGAATTATTGGCCAATCAAAAAACAAGGGAATCTTTATATTGTATTAGGTGTGGTGCTTGTCTAAATGCTTGCCCTATTTATAAAAATATTGGAGGCCATGCATACGAGACTACGTATAGTGGCCCTATTGGTAGTGTGATAACCCCCCACTTGCGTGGCATGCATGATTACAAGCATTTAAGTTATGCTTCAAGTTTATGTGGTAATTGTACAGATGTTTGCCCAGTGCGTATCAACTTACACGAATTATTACTTGAAAATAGAAGAGCTGCTGTTGAGGGTGATAAAAGCTTTCAAACTGAAAGATATGCATGGAATATTTGGAAGCAAGCTTCTTTAAGTCGTCGTTTAATGAATCAAGGGAATGCCAGGATAAAAAATTGGATCGTCAATAAAATAGTTACAGGTTGGAGTGCTCAAAGGGCCCCACTTGTTTTCCCTAAAAAAACGTTTAATCAACTTTGGAAGGAATCAAAACAAATAAAATCGTAAATATTTATTCAGTTTACATTTTTAGTTTACATTTTCATTTTACATTCCATCTGCATCAGAAATTGCTTCCACTGGATTCTTTTGGTTTTTTAAACTCCAATTTACTAAGTACACACCTATTAAGGTACAAATAGTACCTACAATGCTGTTCCAAGACATTTGTTCCTTTAATAAAATTGAGCCTACCCAAATGGCAACAATTGGATTAATATAAGCATATAATGATGCGATGGCTGGTTGCAAATGTTTCATACTGTAGATAAAAGAAATAAAAGCAAATAGCGAGCCTCCAATGACCATATAAAGTATGGCGCCCCAAGAAACAAAAGGTATCTGATGAAGCGGAATATAATTGCCAGTTAACAGGGAAAAGACACCCATGCCTATTGCACTGATTAACATTTGCCAACCAATAGAATAATAAGCGTTCATATCAGTTTTATTTCTTGCTATTAAAATGGACCCAATACTCCAACAAATCATTGCAAAAAGGGATAGTCCAACACCCAATAAATAATGAGGTCCTTGAATTTGAATACTGTCTTTATAAAAAATAAATCCGATACCCAACAAGCCTAGAAACAAACCAATTAAAGTAGGTCCTTTTATTTTTATTGCTTTAAAATAAAACCGTTCAATGAGTACAACAGCGATAGGGTACAAGGCAGCGATTAATGCTGCCAATCCACTAGTGATAAATTGTAGCCCATATGTGGCAATTCCATTAGCGGATACAAACATTAAAAAAGACATCGGAAAAAGCCATAAAAACTGTTTTGAACTTGGAAATTTTTGGCCCCTGCTTAAAAAGAAAACAACATAAATACTCCCTCCTAAAAATTGTCTAATGCTAGCCAATTCAAATGCAGGCATATATTTTACGCCCATTTTACTAGCCACCCAAGTCGTACCCCAAACAATGCTGGTGACAGTCAATGCTAAATAGGCTTTTTTTTGAGTGGACATGTCTTGATAATAATTAGTGTTTAAAATGCCTTAATTGGGTCATGACCATTGCCAATCCATTGTTCATACAATAATCAATACTATCCTTATCTCTCACCGAACCTCCAGGTTGTATAAATGCTTCAATGCCTTCTGCATGGGCAATGCGCACACAATCGTCAAAAGGGAAAAAAGCATCAGAAGCCAAGGAAGCGCCTTTTAAATCAAACTTAAATTGTTTTGCTTTTTCGATAGCATGTCTTAATGCATCAATTCTTGAAGTTTGACCACACCCTTTACCAACTAATTGTTTGTTTTTTATTAAAGCAATGGCATTGCTTTTTAAATGCTTGCAAATAATATTTCCAAAAGTAAGGTCTTCTTTTTCAGCATCCGAACAAGGCCTTGCCCCTACTTCATTCCAACTTGCAAAATTGCCGGTATCTAATCCTTGTTCCAGCGTACCATTTAAGATTGATTTTTGTTGGGTTGGGTTATAACTTACCCCAGTTTTGCTTTGTAAGATGATTCGATTTTTTTTGGCACTTAAAATAGTTAAAGCTGCTTCATCAAATGAAGGTGCAATTAAAACTTCGAAGAATATTTCCTGAATCGCTTCGGCAGTAACTTTGTCAACAGTTCCATTGGTCACTAATACCCCGCCAAAGGCACTTTCAGGATCTCCCGCTAAAGCTGCAGTCCAACTTTCAAAAACGGAATTTCTTTGGGCAACTCCACATACATTGGTGTGCTTAATAATAGCAAAACTAATTGAGGGTAAATCACCAATTAAAGCAATAGCTGCATCAACGTCTACTAAATTGTTGTACGATAATTCTTTTCCATTCAATGGGATAAACCAATCAGTTAAATTACCATAAAAAGTGGCAGCTTGATGTGGATTTTCTCCGTAGCGTAAAATCTTTTCAGTAGGCGGGTTGAAATAGTTACTGATGGCAATATCGTATTGCATTACGATTTTAAAAGCTTTTGCAGCAAAAGTTTTTCTTTGTGCTAAGGTAGTTGTTCCGTTTTGGGAAATTAATAAATTGTCCAATGATGCATAATCTTCTTTTGCGGATAAAACCACAAGGTCACGGAAATTCTTTGCTGCAGCACGTATCATTGAAGGACCGCCAATATCGATTTTCTCTATAATTAGTTTTTCTTCGGTTGTATTTTTTAATGTTTCCTCAAAAGGGTATAAATCAACAATGACTAAATCTAATGTTGGAATATTATATTGTTCCATTTCAGCTACATCTTGTGCTTCATATCTTCTACCTAAAATACCTCCGAATACCGAAGGATGTAATGTTTTTACCCGACCACCTAAAATGGATGGATACCCTGTAACACTTTCCACTGAAACACAGGGGATGCCAATTTCTTCTAAAAATTTTTGCGTTCCGCCTGTTGAATAGATTGTAATGTTTAATGCATGTAAAGTTTTTGCAAGTGGTGCTAAGCCATCTTTGTAAAAAACCGAAATAAGGGCTGATTGTATTTTCTTTTCCATAGGCAAAGGTAAGTGCTTCCTATTATTTTTATCATTGCTCATTTTCCACAAAAAAGATTAATAACTGAATAACTTTTGTAAAAAGTAGATGATTAACAAGCCCAAAATTGTCAATAACCAAATTTGTCGTTTCAAATAAAGCCATAAATATAAACATAAAAGAAGTAAATAATAAAGTACAATATGTTTGCCGTTGAATGTTATTTGAATACTTTCGGCAGCGGTTTGTAAAAACCAATTTTGAACAAAATGATTAAAATATGTAATATATTCAGTAACAATTTTACCCCAAAATTCAGTGATTTGATATTTCATTGGTAACAAAAGCAAAATGGCCAAACCATATAAAATAAAATTACTAAGCGGGACCATTATAAAATTACTTACCAAAACCCATCCAGCTATTTGGTGAAAATGCAGGGCAAGTATGGGTAAAGTTGTAAGTTGAACTGATAAGCTCACACAACAATTACTCCATAAAAATTGAATGATAGGGTTGTTTAATGCAATTGATTTATATAGCATTTTATAAAATAAATGAATACCAATTACAGCAGCATATGAAAGCTGTAAGCCTATGTTTTGCAATTGATTTGTGTCAAACAACAAAAGAATTAACACACCTCCTGCTATGGTATTTAGGGTTACAGGGCTAGCGCCAATAAATTTACCCACCTTATAAATACTAAAAAACACGGCTGCTCTTACAATAGAGGGGCTCGCAAATGCCATGCAGGTATAAATCCAAACAACAATTAATAATATACAAAGCTCTATGTATAAAAATATTTTTCTTCTCGGAAGTAGTTGCGTAATTTTTTGTAAGTTCTTGAACAAAATTTCAAGGTGCATTCCGCTGATGGCAATGATGTGAATAATGCCTAATTGGGTATAGGCAGTTACTAAATTTTTTTCCATATCCATTTTTACACCAAGTAAGATGGCTAATGCAAATCCATTTGCTTCTTTTACTAAAATGGTATTATTGATTTTTGTGATTACCCAATTTCTACAGGTACTTATCAAATTTGTAGGATAGGGTATCTTAAAAAGGGTAACAGTTTTTGAAACCATTTGAATGGAAATGCCCCAGCCAATTAAAGTAATGAATATGATTAAAAATGAAAATCCAGTAAGTTGTGTTAACCGCGAAAGAAAAAATAATAAAATAAGACTTAACACTAAAATGAATATTGCTAGCGCCTGCGGTTCTTTGCTTAAAAATGGGGGTAAATAGTTAGCCATTAAAATACCCGTTAGCAAATGAACAGTAATAAAAACCAATGGATGAGTTGCTCTCCAAATAGCATATGTGTTTTGCATAGGTTAAGGTAATCCAAACAAAAAAGGGATCCCTTTCGGAAATTACTTTGCGCCTATTAAAAAAACAGCTAATTTTTTATGAAGTTCAGGTTTATGATTTTTCCAATAGGAAATAGTTGCTGTTTTTATAAATTCATTGGGGGCAGTTATATCTACACCAATACATAATCTTGTATGAGGATGGCAAAATTGCAAAATGGCTTCTAATAATTGATTATTTCTATAAGGAGTTTCTATAAACAACTGGGTACAACCCCTTACTTGAGCATCTGCTTCCATACTTTGAATTTTTTTCTTTCTTTCATTGTTATCAATTGGTAAATAACCATGAAATTGGAAAAGTTGTCCATTCATGCCACTTGCCATTAAGGCTAGTAATAAGGATGATGGAGCTGTGTAGGGTTTTACAAAGGCACCTAATGATTGGGCAGCTGCTACCAAAAGTTGACCAGGATCTGCAATACCTGCACAACCTGCCTCGGAGACAATTCCAATGTTTTTACCTGATTTCAATAAATTGCAGAATATGTCGATTTGGGCAGCTTCTATTTTGTGAATTACGTACCAAGGATATTGGTCTATCTGCATTTCTTTCCAAACTTTTTTAAAAAATCGACGGGTTGTTTTTTCATTTTCGACAAAAAAAGCGTCACATTTTTCAATCCAACTTTTGGTTGCAAGTGGAAGTGCTTCCCAACCTTCTTCATGCAATAACATGGGTAATAAATAAACTTTACCTAGTTCATTATGCATTTTCTTTAATTTCTTGTGTATTTAAATGTGCTGCAATGATTGCATAAAAGGGAGCTGTCATCCATCCAATGATTGGAATTAGGTGCATCATGTAAAAAATGATTCCATTTCCAATGGGTAATCCTTTGTGAAAACTAACATAATTGGTGGCAGCAATGCTGGATTTATTTTCGGTAGCTAATCCATAATCTAACATGGCAAATCCAAAATAGTAGCACTCAACTATTATTGTGAAAATAGGGGTGAACCAGCCTATGATAGGGATCGTACAAAACAAAATGATTGGAATTAGGTACACAATTTGCCACAACATATTGGTAATACTTAATTTAATGGCTCTAACAATGAGTAAAAAGTAGGTTTGCCAATTAAACTGAAAAGGTACTTTTTTTTGTATAGCAGCTATCCTTAATTGTAAATAAGAAAATATGGGAGAAAATAAAATAAGAAAAATAAATTTAAACAAAGCAAAATACAATAACATAAGCGTGAACCACAACCAGAAACTACCCATTGTGATGAAAAAACCAATCAAGTCATTTCCCAAAGTATCCACCCATGATTTTAAGCCAGTATTTAAAATTATCCATTCAATGAAAGTACTTGATGTTTGACTGAAATAATTTATGCCGAACACAAACAAACAAGCATAAATAATTCCAGGAATCAATATCCATTTCCACAATCGGTATTGCTTTATGAATTGATGTGCTAAAAAAAAAGCACGTATCGAAATGATGAGTTCTTTGAGCAATGAATTAAATTTGTTGCAAAGATACGAACTCCTTTTTTACGATTACATTTTGATTCCAAAGGCCAAATCACCTGCATCTCCTAATCCAGGTATTATATAGTGGTGGTCATTTAAATTTTCATCAATGTCAGCGCACCAAATAGAAATATTTTGTCCCAATTGGGCTTGTACATGAGCAATGCCTTGTTTACTTGCTATAGCCACTATAATATGAATTTCAGAAGGTATTTGGTGCTTTGTCATGGCTTTAATTGCATCAACTAGCGAAGCCCCTGTTGCCAGCATGGGATCAGCAATAATCAAAATGCGGTTGGTGATGTCAGGACAACTTATATAATCGATACTAATTTCAAAATTGCCGTCATCATCATATTTTCTGTATGCAGCTATAAATGCATTATCTGCTTTATCAAAATAGTGTAACATTCCTTGATGCATAGGAAGGCCAGCTCTTAATATAGTTGCTATAACGGGTTGTGCAGATAATACTTTTGAAGTGTGTATGCCAAGTGGCGTAGTAGTTGACACTAATTTATTCGGTAATTGCTTACTCAATTCATAAGCGGTCACTTCACCAATTCGTTCTAAATTTTTTCTAAAACGCATGCTGTCTTTCTGCACATTTACGTCTCTCAATTCAGCTACCCAATTACTCAGTAAACTATGTTTTTCACTTAAATGATGTACCATGGTCTATTCATTTTTTCAAAACTAAGTTTCTTAGCGATAAAATTAAAATAATTTAAATTGATCACCATCAAAGAGGCCTTTATCACTAAGTTTTAAATGAGGTATAACCAATAATGCCATAAAACTAAGGGTCATAAATGGAGCACTTAATTGGCTTCCCAATTCCTTTGCCATTACATCTATATCTGTGTATTCTTTTGCAACGATGTATGGGTCATCAATACTCATTAAGCCGGCAACTGGAAGGCCCAATACTTTTTCTTTTTTCTCGTTTACACAGCTAATACCCCCTTTTTGTGCAATGAGTAAATTGATTGCTTTTGTTATTGAATAATCCTCCAAGCCAACCGCTATAATATTATGGCTATCATGCGCAACTGTTGATGCAATGGCTCCCTTTTTGATGCCAAAATTTTTTACAAATGCGATTTTGGGAGGGGATTTCTTGTAACGATTGTATACGACTATTTTCAAAATGTCAACTTGGCTATTTGAAACGAGTAGGTTATTTTGGATGGTAGGTGAAATCCATTGAATAGGTGTAATTAATTGTCCATCAATCGCTACCATAACAGGAATTTCCCCTTTTTCATTTCTTGGAAATTGGGTTGGTTGCAATTGAAGCGCATGTTCATTTATAAAAGTAGCTTCAAAATGATTCAGCAGCCGTTCTTTTATGACAGGTATATAAGATTGACCATTTTCTGCAACCAATGTCCCATCAATATATGTTTGCTTTACTTGGAAAGAAATTAAATCTTCCACTATGATAAAATTTGCAGGGTCACCTGCCCTGGCTTCTCCAATGGGTAACTTGTAATGTAGAATTGGATTGATACATGCTGCCCTTAAAACGTTAAAAATATCAATGCCATTTGCAACGGCCCTTGCACATAATGTATTTATATGACCAGCTAATAAACTGTCTGGATGTTTATCATCACTACATAGCATGGTCATATGTGGATGATCATCTAACAATTCATATAATGCTTCAAAATTTTTTGCAGCACTTCCTTCTCTGATTAAAATTTTCATACCCCAACTCAACTTGTCAAGGGCTTCTTCAATAGTAAAGCATTCGTGATCGGTGCTAATACCTGATTGAATGTATTGCTTTGCTGCTCCCCCCCTTATACCTGGTGCATGACCATCCACTGGTTTACCTGCCATGTGTGCAGCACGAATTTTTTTCATAACTTCCTCCTCTTTATGTAACACTTCCGGAAAATTCATTACCTCACTTAAAAAATAAATGTCCTTATGGGCCAGTAAAGTGGACACTTGGTCGCTATCTATGACAGCGCCAGCAGTTTCAAAAAAAGTGGCTGGCACACAGCTAGGTGCGCCAAAGAAAAAATGAAAAGGGACCTTCTTTCCATTTTCAATCATATAATGCACTCCATTAACCCCACAAACATTTGCAATTTCATGTGGGTCGCTGATGGTGCCAATTGTTCCATGCACTACCGCTAATCGAGCAAATGAACTTGGAATGAGCATACTACTTTCAATGTGAACATGACTGTCGATAAATCCTGGCATGATATAATGCATTGGTGCATTTGAACATGGAATGATACTTTCGATGGTTCCATTTGAAATGGTTAAAGTAGCAGGATAAATTCGCTTCCCCATTATATCAACGTACTGACCCGAAACAGTAATAACTTTGTTCATGACATGTATTGATTTTATAAATTAAACCAATAGTTAAATTTAAAAATGATTGCTCTATTCTTATTTTTTATGACTGGATCTGTAAAATAATTATCTGTATACACTAAGAAAAAGTCACTCATTGGTTTATATCTATATTGCAAGCGACTATTGATGTTAAAATTATTTTGTTGAGTATTGTATTGAACAAATGTGGTCCAAAATAATTTCGTATTGAAATTATATTCCAATTTAGGTGCAATTAACACTAAATTGTTTTCTCCGTATTGGCTAGGCAATTTAATTTTGTCAACTTCTGCATTTAAGGAGAAGGTCAAGTTTGGTTGATTTCTCCAAACGATACCTGCACCAATTCCTGTTATAGTCCCGTTGTAATATTGTCCCAAAGTAGTCATGGTATTCCAGCTAAACATTTTACGCAAGTCTGAATAATACATCAAATTAAATTGATTGTATAAATAAGTTCCTGAAGGAATAGGCATACCATTACCTGGTTTCGTTGGGTATAATAAATTTAAATTTGATGTTGTAAAAGTTAATTTTAATCCCGAACTGTTTCTAAAATCTGAGTTTATTTTAAATGAATTCTCATTTTCACTAAAACTATTGTCCGCATTAAAAACAAGAAAGCCGTCAAGTGTAAATTCTAATCTGCCAATTATACCAGATTTTAAGAAAACTTTTTTGCTAAGGTTAGCATAGGCATCTTTATAGCCGACCCTTATTGTAGTATCTCTCAGCGCATCATAATTATCAATTCTTTGCACATATCCCATATCTGTGTAATAATTTTTGCCAATATTGCCCAATTGGCCAAATAAATGCCAGTTATGTAATGTCCTTGAAAAACTCGCTTCATAAAAAGCATCATTATTTTGAATGGTTGGTTTTATTGATTGATGATAACTCATTTCCACTTTTTTTGTACCCTCATTATTGGCTAGCGTCAATATCACACCTGCATTTCTTCCATATTGCTCCATTGGATTTTTTTTAATTTCTGAAGCAGAAATAAAATTTTCTCTATTCAAAAAGTACGTTTTGAGTAAGGACCTTTGCCATAATTTTTTTTGAATCGTAAGCGCAGAAAAATTTTCTGGTGCGTAATTGCCCTTCGCGCCAGTTTGAATGTCCATCACACCAATTCTCGTAGTTGAATTTATATTGCCAGAAATTCTTGCTCCTAATAAGATGGGAATTGCATTACCATCTTTGTCAAGTCCAATCGTTCTCGAATAAAATGGACTTACAAAGTAATTTCCTAGATTGGAAAACAAATCACCATTTTCTAAAAAAAATGCTCTTTTTTCAGGTAAAAAAATGCTAAAACGGGTTAAATTAGTTACCAGTTGATCAACTTCAACTTGTGAGAAATCGGGGTTGGCCGTTACGTCCAAATTTAAGGATGAATTCAATGTCAACTTGGCATCTAAGCCAAGATTTCCCGTATTTTGTAATGCTTTATGATTTTCATCGTCCGTTGTCGCATTACCAGTTATATAGGGTAAAATAATTTTATTCTTGCTAGACTTTGGGGGAGCAGTGGGCCAATGAAGCAAACCTAAATAACCAAAATCATATGACTTAAAATTGGGTGGCACTTTTGTCCAACAGCTATATTCATTGCGCTGTAAATCGGCTCTTAAAAAGTTAATGCCCCAAAATGGTTGCTTGTCATTATACCGTAGAGATTTAAAAGGAATTGCGATCTCACCAATCCAATATCCGGCATACATTTTAGTAGCAGAGCTCCATTTGGTATCCCAACTAAATGTAAGTTTTTCATCTGTATTGGTGGTAAGCTCATCTTCGGATTGAACATTTTTAGCAGTTAAAGCAAAAATAAATCCATTTGTTTTTTGATTCATTGGGTCTAAAATAATGGCAATGCCATCAGAGCCATCATACCCAACATCTCTTTTTAAACTTTTGATAATTTGATTTTCTTGCGCAAATACTTTAAAAGCAAAGTAAATATTTTTATCATCGTAGGTCATCAATACTTCGGTTTTTTGCTTAGGGTCTCCAATATTATTGGGGTATTTTTTATTAAAATCTTTAGCCATTGCTGCTGTTTTCCATGCAGGCTCGTCTAAAATCCCATCTAACTGGATGGCAACAGCACTAGGCTGAATGTTTACTTGGAATCCTTTTTGAAATTCAGTGATATTTTGTGCAAACAACATTACTGTTGAAAAAGAAAGTAAGCTTACAATGAGAAATCTGAAAAGAGTTTTTGTCATATGGGTGCAAATATCTCATTTGTAACGTATAGGCTCATTAATAGTTGGGGAAAATGGGAAAAAAAAGTATAAACGGCTTAATCTTTAGCTAGAATGTCAGGGCGTCGCTCTTTGGTACGTTTTATTGCTTGTTCAATACGCCATTGATCCACTTTTTTTGGATCTCCTGTAAGTAAAATGGCTGGTACATCTAAATCTCTGAATTTGGCTGGTCTTGAATAAACGGGTGGTGCTAATAAATTATCTTGAAATGAATCAGTTAAGGCCGAAGTTTCATCATTTAATACACCTGGTATTAAGCGTCCTACCGCATCTATTATCACAGCTGCGGCTAATTCACCGCCACTTAATACATAATCGCCAATAGAAATTTCTTGAGTCACATATAATTCTCTGATTCTTTGATCAATTCCTTTATAATGACCACAAATAATTAGGATTCGATTTTTTAACGAAAGACTATTTGCATCTTTTTGTTCGAAACGTTTACCATCGGGCGTCACAAAAATGATTTCGTCGAATTTCCCATCTTGTTGTAATTCATCAATTGCATTTGCTAAGGGCTCGCACATTATGACCATTCCGGCACCTCCTCCATATTGATAATCATCAACCTGTCCATGTTTGTTAATAGCCCACTTTCTTAGCTGATGTATTTTTATCGTTAAAAGCCCTCTATCCTGAGCACGCTTCATAATGCTATGCTCAAATGGGCTTTCTAATAATTGAGGTAGCACCGTTAAAATTTCAATAGTCATGGTATAAAGTTAATCCAAAAATTCCCCTAAATCACGTCTGTTCTTTTTAGTAGGCCTCCCTATTTTGCTTAATCTTTTTCCAGTTTGGAAACTTGCGGCTACTTGGCGCACTCTCTCTAGCTCTTCTACAGGTGTAAGGTCTTCATAAAAATGAATAGCCTCACTAAATGCCATTCTCGTTTCCAAAAGCTGGGTGACTTTTACAATCCAATTTTTATGCTCGGTTCTTGCTTCGTAAATATCGCCTATAACAACAGCACGAGAAGCTTTTACATTTTCGCCTTTTATTTTAACCCTGCCTTTATCAATTGCCTCTGTCGCCTGGCTTCTCGTTTTAAAAACACGAATTGACCAAAGGTATTTGTCTAGCCTTACTTTTTCTTTTTTTTCTGTACTCATGCATTATGCATTTTTTTCGGCAAAGTATTTATGAAAATAAGGAATGGTTTCAATGCCTTTATAAAAATTAACAATGTCATATTTTTCATTAGGGCTATGTAAATTGTCACTATCTAAGCCAAAGCCCATAAATACAATTTTTAATCCCAATTCTTTTTCAAACAAGGAACAGATTGGGATACTGCCACCTCCTCTCACTGGAATAGGCTCTTTACCAAAAGTAGCAGCAATGGCTTTTGCAGCACTTTTGTATTCATGAGAATCGATGGGAGTCATATAAGGCTCACCACCATGGTGTTCAAATGCTTCAACGGTTACGTTTGGAGGTGCAATTTTTTTGAAATGTGCTAACACCATTTTTGTAATTTTTTCAGAAGATTGATTCGGTACCAACCTGCAAGAAATTTTAGCAAATGCTTTTGAAGGTAAAACTGTTTTAGCGCCTTCTCCAATGTATCCACCCCATATTCCATTCACTTCTAATGTTGGGCGAATGCCTGTTCTTTCATTTGTGCTAAATCCTTTTTCACCCCATACTTCTTTAATGCCTAAATCTTGTGACCACTCTTTTTCATCAAAAGGAGCTTCTGCCATTTTTTTTCTTTCTTCATCCGTAGATTCAACTACATCATCATAAAATCCGGGGATGGTAATATGGTTGTTTTCGTCATGACAGGAAGCGATCATTTTTGATAAAATAGTAATGGGGTTGGCAACTGCACCGCCATACACACCACTATGTAAATCTCTATTAGGTCCTGTTACTTCTACTTCAATATAACTTAATCCTCTTACGCCAATGTCAATAGAAGGAGTTTCCATACTAATCATTGCAGTATCACTAATTAGAACAACGTCTGCTTTTAATAATGCATGATTTGCTTTTACAAAATTAGCTAAGTTGGGACTTCCAATTTCCTCCTCACCTTCAATGATGAATTTTATATTGGTACATAATGTGTTTGTTTTTGACATTATTTCTAAGGCCTTTATATGCATATAAAATTGTCCCTTATCGTCACAAGCGCCGCGCGCAAATAGTTTACCATCAATTATCGTAGGTTCAAATGGACCACTATTCCACAATGCTAAAGGTTCTGCTGGTTGCACATCATAGTGACCATAAACCAATACTGTGGGGAAACTTGGATCAACTATTCGTTCACCATATACGATTGGATGACCTGCGGTTTCATATAGCTTTGTTAAGCTAGCGCCTGCTTCTTGCAAGGATTTTTCAACTGCTATTGCACAGGCAATCATATCTTCCTTGTGTTCACTTTTTGCACTCACACTTGGAATACGTAATAATTGTATGAGTTCATTTAAAAACCGATCTTTATTTTCGGTTTGATATTGGTTCCAACTATTCATAAACTTAAATTTTTCTTAGAAATTACAATTGATGCTTGTTATTGGATAATACATTTT